>ENA-ORUN01001344-ORUN01001344.1-human-gut-metagenome-genome-assembly--contig:-NODE-1344-length-24261-cov-3.042593_pt1 | contig 24261 bp, 18 predicted proteins | sample MGYA00242080_ERZ509209 | MGnify/ENA primary metagenome ERZ509209 (study PRJEB26280, sample SAMEA2338786) | human gut metagenome | biome: human gut; feature: human-associated habitat; material: faeces... | reverse complement strand
CTCCTGCCATAAGAGGACTGGATGATAAAAAGAAAGCATCCATACCTATAGTAGCTATGACGGCAAATGCATTTGCAGAAGACATTATGCTTGCAAAAAATGCCGGAATGAATGAGCATATGGCAAAGCCGCTTGATATAAATAAATTGAACGAAACACTGAGAAAGTGGCTGTGATAAGCTTTTAATCAATACTTACGTCAATGCCGCCTTTTCGCTCAGAAGGCTGGATTATAACAGTGACACCCGTATTACCATGCCATTCAAATTGATAGGACTCTCCGGAAGCCTGCCCTATAAAAGTTTTCCATGAAACATCGGCGGCTACCTGAGGGTCACAGTGACCTTTCCCAATCCAGCATACGACAGCATCGGGATCAACGGAGATTGTACTGCCTGACGACACATTGCTTAAGACTATAGGATTGCCGTCTGCGAGAACCGCAACATATGCGTTTGGACCTTTTGCGGTGAGAGTGGAGGTTGCAAGCCCTTTTTGTGAAAGGATTCCCACACCTATAAAACGTACACTGTAATCGCAATCCTGTGTGAAAGCTAATATATTTTCTGATTCCACAGATACCGTCTCTCCCTCAGCGAGGTGATATACAACTATATGCTGACCGTAATTTGCATAATATGTAACAGAGTCTCCATTTAGATTTACTTTCATCAAAGGTAAGTTTTCTCCGGTGACTCTGCGAACAAGCTGGCCGAATATAGCCTGACCTATATTGTTTTGCGGGCCGAAAAGAACTTTTTCAAAAGTGTAATTTTTAGCACCGGTATTTTCTCCGGCTATAAAAGCACCTGCTTTTGTAAATAAAACATCACTTCCGCTGCATGTGACTTTTAGTGTCAATTCGTTTACTGTTTCAAATTTAAGCATTTTATTCCTCGTTTCCGTGTTGAACTGTTTATTTGTTGAACACTGATTTATTTTTTATAAAGTTGTAAAGACAGACTTAAACTATTTGTACTCCATATAATCTGCAAAGTCCTGCCAAATCTTTAGATACGCCGTTTCCTACGGCATTAAATTTCCAATTTCCATTATGCAGATATACTTCACCAATCATCATAGAGGTGACGTTCTCATAATATTCATCCATTTTAAAACTTACAAGTTCACTGTTGTTTGAATAATTAAGTATTCGCACATAGGCATCTTTAATCATGCTGAAATTTAGTTTCTTTTCGTAAGCTTCGTTTATGGTTAGTACAAAGACGATTTTTTTTACAGATGGTGATAAATTGTTAAGGTCAATGGTTATGCTTTCACGGTCATTTTTTTCAGCCTCATTAAAAATAACGCTGCCATCAGGACTTTTTGTCCGACCGTAAAACACAAACCAGTCATCCCCCGGTACTTTTCCTGTCGAATCAAGCATAAAAGCTGACACATCCACATCACATTCGGTATTAGAAATGTTCCAGCCGAGACAGGCTTTTATTTTTTGGACGGAGCCGCCTGTAAAAAACTGTATTTTCTGTCCTTTCATTGTTGTATGTATTAGCGGCGGGATTGTCATTGTTTTTGTTGTGTTGGTGTTAGTGACTGTGGCTGCATTGTTGAATACAGGAGCGTTACCAATTGTGTTAGTATTATCAGTGTTTATGGTACCTTGATTGGAAGTCTGCCCTGAATCTTTGTTGCCAGACACACCGGCGGTTTGATTTAGATTATGTATTTCTTTTAAATTTAAAGGTGTATGTACCTTGATATTATTGATTGAAGTTATGGTCTGCTCCGTAAATGGGGCAGATGACTTCATCTGGATATTTGTCATGTTAAACCTCATTTCTGAATTAAAAATTTGTAAATAAAATTACTGTTTGGTATATTTTAATATTAAGTGCAATATGTTAAAATGTCAATTATCATAAAAGTAAAAGGAATTAAAGAGGAATATGAATATTACAGTATATCTTGGAGCGAATGAAGGAAATGCTACTTATTTAAAGAAAGAGGTAAAGGAACTTGGAAAATGGATAGGAGAGAGCGGAAATTCTCTTGTTTATGGCGGCTCAAAGTCGGGACTTATGGGAATACTTGCTGACAGTGTGCTTTTGGCAGGCGGAAGAGTTACGGGGGTAGAGCCTGTATTTTTTGTCGAGAGCGAATATCAGCATGAGGGAATACATGAACTTATTGTCACAAAAGATATGCCTGAGCGAAAGGCAAAAATGATTGAACTTGGAGATGCATTTATAGCTTTCCCGGGAGGAACCGGAACTTTAGAAGAAATATCAGAAATAATGTCAATGATTTCTTTAAAACATATGGATGCACCGTGCATATTATATAATCTTCATGGTTATTATGACGGCTTGAAAATGCAGCTTGACACCATGATAAAATATGAATTATCCTCAAAAGATCGTCTTGAGGGTATTTATTTCGCAGACACAATCGATGATATAATCAAAGATTTAGCAAAAATCAAGTTAGTTTCATAAAAATCCCCCTGTGTTTTACAAATATAAATAGTATGATATTTCACAAAAAAGCAGAAATCATCTTATCACTTAAATATTTTAATGGCAAGAAAAATATATCAGCTGATTATTGGGAAATTTAAAAAAATTATAATTTCGCATGTAGTGATTTTATCGGACATGTGATATAATTACTCAGAAATTGATATATAAAGAGGAAAAATAAATGTTATACATAATGAGACATGGAAAAACGGACTGGAATGTTCTGCATAAGCTTCAGGGAAGAACGGATATTCCTCTGAATGAAGAAGGACGGAATATGGCGAGAAAGGCAGCTGATATATATAAAGATATAAATTTTGATGTATGTTATTGTTCACCGCTTAAAAGGGCAAAAGAAACGGCAGAGATTTTACTTGAGGGACGAAACATTCCTATAATATTTGATGACAGGCTTAAAGAGATGAGTTTCGGAAAATATGAGGGAACAAAGAGCAGTTTTTCGACAGAGAAACAGTATAAGGCAGAGAACAGTCAGGTTAATATATTATTTCAGGCACCTGAAAAATACATTCCTCCTAAAGATGGAGAAAGTTTTGAAGATTTGTATAAAAGGACAGGAGAATTTTTGAAAGAAGAGGTTAAGCCGCAGCTTGAAAATGGAAAAGACATTCTTATAATAGGGCATGGTGCGATGAATTCGAGCATTGTATGTCAGGTGAAGAAAATTGATATTAAACACTTTTGGGAGGCAGGCATAGAAAACTGTAAATTGATGAAGCTGTTATAGGAAAGTGATGAAAGAGAGGGGATAAAGATGCCATTTGATACTGTGGACAAGCTGTTGTTTGATAGTTCGGTGTGTGGAATTATAGAATTTAGGATTTATTCAAAAAATTTGTATGGAATAACAGATATGAATCAGGAGGCTGAAAAGATTACAGGTTATGATATCAATGAGATTCTTTCTTTACCACATAAAATAGATATTTCAAAAATGATATATGATGAAGATGTCAATATAGTTGTAAATGAAATTGCAAGTCTTGTGCTTACAGGTAAATCCGAAAAGATTGAATACAGAATAATATCAAGAAGTGGAGACATCCATTGGATATCCGGCAAATTTATTCTTGTTGAGAATACGGATTTTGTGGAAAGTGCGCCGAGTTGTATCATAAACAGTTTTGTATGTATTGATGACAGGAAAGAAGCAGAGGAGAATTTAAGGCATTCTGCAATAGCATATAATCTTCTAAGAGATTCATACTATCGTATAAGTTATGTTAATTTAAAAAAAGATACGCTGCTCAATCTGAAGCTGGTTGAGGGAGAATACGAGTATGAAAAAAAGTTTAAGGGAAAATTTAGTGATGTTGTAAAGTACTGTGGTAAAAGACTTGTATATGCGGATGACGGGGATACATTTATACAGCTTTTAAGTCCTAATAATTTATTAAAATTATTTAAAGGTAAAAAGGAAATAGTTTCTTTTTCATATCAAAGGCTTGTAGATGGTAAATACATGTGGGTACAATCTGATATTATTCCTTTGGATGATTATACACCGGACAAGCCAAGAGTTGTCTGGTATGTAAAAAACATTACGGAGAAGAAAGCAGAGGAAGCAAAGTACAATCAGATGATTTTACAGAAGAATGTCGAACTTATGAATGTCAATGAGGAATTAAATAAAAGAATTGCTCTGATCAGTTCATTGAGTGAAATATATATATCATGTTATGACATTAATATGTCAACAGGACATTACAATGAATTAAAAGCGAAGACGTACGTGCATAATATAATTCCTAAGTGCGGTGATGCAGCTGAATCATTGGAATATTTTGTTGATACTTTTGTAAGCTGTGAGTATAGAGAAGAGATGGAGAAATTTATAGATCTGTCTACGCTTGATGAGAGACTTAACGGCGAGCAGATAATAAGCATGGAGTATGCAGGGACTATGATAAGATGGGGAAGAGTTGGTTTTGTACCTGTATACTGTGATGACAACGGAAAACCGGTTGAAGTATTATTTATAAGTCAGGATATATCAAATGAAATAGGCCTTGACAGCAGAATGGCGAGACAGTTTTATGAAGATCTACAGGATAAAAATAAAAATCTTGCAAAGTTAAATAATGAGCTGGAAAAAGAGAAGAGACAATATCATGATGCACTGACTATCAATTCTGAATTTTCGTTCAGTATAGATTTGAATACCGGAATGCTTACAAAAGATATTCAGTCAAGAACAGGCAAAAGTTATGTTGATGAACTTGGAGTGGAACTCCCAATTAATATTAACGAGTTTAACAGGAAATATATTGAAGTTAATTCACTTAAATTTATAGATCCTGAGCGTGAAAAGTTATGGTTTACACCAAGACTTTTAAATGCTTTCGATAACGGCGAAAATAATATTGAAGTTGAATTTTATCTTCCGGCATCAGACAGATATTTAAAGACAAATACACTTATGTCACGGGATGAAGTTACAGGTCATGTAAATGCATTTGTTATTGGAAATGATATTACAGACATAAGAAAAAAAGAAGAGAATGCAAAAAAAGCTTTAATGGAAGCATATGAGGCTGCTAATTTTGCAAATGCGGCAAAAACAGATTTCCTGTCAAACATGAGCCATGATATAAGAACACCGATGAATGCAATTATAGGAATGACAGCTATTGCATTAAATAATCTTGATGATAAAGAAAAAATTGCTTATTCGTTAAAAAGAATATCTTCATCAGGCAGACATCTGCTGGGGCTTATAAATGAAGTGCTTGACATGTCAAAAATTGAGTCGGGCAAAATGAATCTTAACGATGAAGAATTTAAATTGTCTGAGCTTTTTATGGATATTCTTGATATGGTCAGACCGCAGGCAGCAAAGATGCATCACGATTTGCGTGTAAGGCTTCTTGATGTGGAACATGAGGAAGTTATCGGTGACAGAATGAGAATACAGCAGGCATTTGTAAATATTATAGGTAATGCCATAAAATACACGCCTGAGGGTGGAAAGATTGCCATAACGGTTTCTGAGAAGCGTAGCAGAAATCCAAAAGCGTCTTTCTACAAATTTGATTTTAAAGATAACGGCATAGGAATGTCGGAAGAATACATAACACACATATTTGAACCTTTTTCAAGAGCAGAGGATTCGAGGGTGAACAGGATTCAGGGAACAGGGCTTGGAATGCCTATAACAAGAAATATCCTTCGTATGATGAACGGTGATTTGCAGGTCAAGAGTGAACTTGGAAAAGGTTCGGTGTTTACTGCTACAATGCTTTTGAAACTGCAGGATACGGAAACTGTTGATGTTTCTGAACTGCATGGTCTTTCAGTTCTTGTGGTTGATGATGACAGAATTTCATGCGAATCAATGTGTGATATGCTTGACGGAATAGGGATGAAAAGTGAATGGACATCTTCCGGAAGAGAAGCTGTTGAAAAGATTGTAAAAAAACACGAAAAAGAAGATGATTATTTTGCTGTTATTGTCGATTGGCAGATGCCTGAAATGAATGGTGTAGACACTGCAAAGGCGATAAGAAAAAATATAGACGGAAATTTACCGATAATAGTTATGTCGGCTTATGACTGGTCGGATATAGAATATGAGGCAAAGGCAGCAGGGATAAATGCATTCCTGACAAAACCGGTATTCAGACTTAACATTATAAATATGTTTAAACACTTTGTAAACGGAGAATTTGACAATAATATACAGCAGAAAACTATAGTTTCGGAAGTAGACGGATGTGATTTTTCGGGAAAACGTGTGCTTCTTGTTGAGGATAATATGATAAACAGGGAGATTGCAATTGAGATTTTGAAAACGACAAATATAGAAGTTGAAGAAGCTGAAAACGGTAAGATTGCAGTTGAACAGTTTGAAAAAAACGGCGCCGGTTATTATGACATAATACTTATGGATATACAGATGCCTGTCATGAACGGATACGAGGCAACTGAAAAAATAAGGTCGCTTAAACGTGAAGATGCAAAATATGTTCCTATAATTGCAATGACTGCAAATGCTTTTACGGAGGATGTAGTGAATGCCAAAAATGCAGGTATGAATGAGCATATTCCAAAACCGATAGATTTGAATAATTTTATTCGCACGTTAAAGAGGTGGATTGATTTTTCAGAAAAAAATAAATAAAAATTAAATTTTTTGCAACAAAACAAAAAAAGTTCTGTGTATATTTTTGAGGGAATAACATAGTACAACGAAAATTATGTTGTACCGGAATATATCATGGAACTTTTTTTCTGTAAAAATTTGCTTATAAATTAAAAAAAGAAAAAATCTATATGAAAATTTATATGATTGGGAATAAGGGAGAGTTTATGAATACAATAGATGACATACAAATTATAAATCTTTTGTTTGAAAGACAGGAAAGCGGTCTTTTGAAAATGGAAGAAAAATATAAAAAATACTGTTATTCGATTGCAAACAGAATAGTATTTGATAATGAGGATGCCAAGGAGTGCGTAAATGACACATGGCTTAAAACATGGAATTCAATTCCACCGAACAGACCTGAAAATCTGGCAGGTTATCTGGCAAAGATTGTCAGAAATCTTGCGTTGAACTGTTATGAAAGGAAGAATGCAAAAAAGAGAGGGGGCGGTCAGGTGGAAATGTCATTAGACGAACTTTCTGAGTGTGTTGCAGATTCAAACAGAGTTGAAGAAAATATTGAAAAGAAGGAACTGGTTACAATCATTTCAAATTTTTTACAGAACAGGGATGAGAAAAAGAGGACAATTTTTATACAAAGATATTTTTATATGGAAGAATTATGTGATATTGCTGACAGGATGCAGATGAAAGAAAGTTCAGTGCGTTCTGTTTTATCAAGGATGAGAAAAGATTTAAGAAAATATCTTGAAGAGGAGGGGATTGCATTATGAATAGTTCAGTAGACGAAAAAAGAGAATGTGCAAAAAAAATAATGCATGCAATCGGAGAACTGCCGGATGATATGATTTCAAAGGCAAATCCTGAGAATTGGAAAGACGGTGTGTATATAGGAGAAGATAAAGATACGGCAGGAAATGTATGTGACACCGGGCGTAGAAAAATTACAGTCATAAGTGAATGGATTCGGGCAAAAAGAAAACAGGTGGCTTTTGCGGCAACATTATTTCTGTGTGTTATAGTGGCGGGTGTATGGAAAATAAATTCAGTAGATGAGCATATAGAGGATAAGCTGAAAAATGAGCAGCCGGGTCAGATAATCGAGGGTACAGGTGAACCTGACAGTACTTATGATCCTTTGACCGGGGTTACAAAAAAGAAAAAGAGGAACAAAAAAAATAAGGGTGAGAAAGCGGAAAAGAAAGTTCCACAAAATGAGCACAGGAATTATGTTCATAAAAATAACGGTGACAAAAAGAGTGAGGAAAGTGAACCTGACAGTACAGAACTGCCGGAAATGAAGGACTTCAATGATGATAATGAAAATCATCCGGACAGGAAAGGAACCGGCACAGATGAGGACGGCGAAAACAGTGATAATACTCAGCCGTCAAAGGATGATACGACAGATACACCACCGCAGGCAGCAGTTTCCGATACTCCGGATGAAAGTGCTACACAGGAGAGTGTGACGGCATATAAACTTGATTCACAGGGGAACAAAATAGCAGTAAACATAACATCAGCAGATGCTTTAAAGATAGCTGATATAATTTACGGCAAAAAATATTCACAGGATGTGGAGACAAGCGGATATGCAGCTGTTTTTAGATATAAGGGAAGTGAATATTATTATGACTCAAAATCAAAGATGCTTGTAACATCAGGAAAAGGTGCCAAGCTGTCTGAAAGTGAAAATGCAGAGCTTAAAAAGATTATCAAACTTGACTAATTGTTATGTTACCATATATAATAAATGATAATTATGAAATTGAAATAGGAGGATTTTTATAATGATTAAGCTTTACGACAACGGCGTATATCTTTTAAACGGTACTGAAATTGTTGAAGATGGCGCTCAGGCTTTAGATGCCGTTTTAGCAAAAACAGGCAGAAAAGTCACAAAAGAAGAGGCAGCTAAGGGTACTATGGCTTATGGTATTCTTGAAGCACACAATACTTCAGGCAATATGGAAAATCTTCAGATTAAATTTGACAAACTTACTTCTCATGATATTACATTTGTAGGTATCATTCAGACAGCTCGTGCGTCAGGTCTTGAAAAGTTTCCTGTACCATATGTTCTTACAAACTGCCACAACAGTCTCTGTGCAGTAGGCGGAACTATAAATGAAGATGATCATATGTTTGGACTTACATGTGCAAAGAAATATGGAGGAATGTATGTACCACCTCATCAGGCTGTTATTCATCAGTTTGCGAGAGAAATGCTTGCAGGTGGCGGAAAGATGCTTCTTGGTTCTGACTCTCATACACGTTACGGTGCACTTGGTACTATGGCTATGGGTGAGGGTGGTCCTGAGCTTGTTAAGCAGCTTTTGAACCGTACATATGATATTCCTATGCCGGGTGTCGTAGCAGTTTATCTTACAGGAAAGCCAAACAAGGGCGTAGGTCCTCAGGATGTGGCTCTTGCGATTATTGGAGCTGTATTTTCAAATGGCTATGTAAACAATAAAGTTATGGAATTCGTAGGTGATGGTGTAGCAAACCTCAGTGCTGATTTCAGAATCGGTATTGATGTTATGACTACAGAGACAACATGTCTCTCATCAATCTGGACAACAGATGACAAGATTAAGGACTTCTATGATATCCATAAGCGTCCACAGGATTTCAAGGAAATCAAGCCGGATGCAGTTGCTTATTATGATGGCATGGTTTATGTTGACCTCAGTAAAATCAAACCTATGATTGCTATGCCGTTCCATCCAAGCAATGTTTATACTATCGACGAGTTAAATGCAAATCTTATGGACATTCTCGATGATGTAGAGAAGAAGGCACTTGTAAGTCTTGACAACAACAAAGTTAAATATACTCTTAAAGATAAAGTTCACAATGGAAAACTTTATGTTGAACAGGGTGTTATCGCAGGATGTGCGGGTGGTGGTTTTGAAAATATTTGTGATGCCGCTGATATTCTCCGTGGCAAATATATTGGTGCAGATGAGTTCTCACTCAGCGTTTATCCTTCAAGCCAGCCTGTATTTATGGAACTTGTTAAGAATGGCAGGATAGCAGACCTTATGGAGACAGGTGCGACAATACGTTCTGCATTCTGTGGCCCTTGTTTTGGTGCAGGAGACGTTCCTCCAAACAACGGTCTTTCAATCAGACATTCAACAAGAAACTTCCCTAACAGAGAAGGTTCTAAAGTTACAAGCGGCCAGATTGCTTCAGTTGCACTTATGGATGCACGTTCTATTGCGGCAACAGCAGCAAATAAGGGCTATCTTACTTCGGCAGAAGATGTGGATGTGGATTTCACTAAGCCTAAATACTTCTTTGACAGCACTATTTATGAAAACAGAGTTTATAATGGTGTAGGAAAGCCTGACCCTGATGTAGAAATCAAATTTGGTCCAAACATCAAGGATTGGCCTGCAATGTCAGCACTTACTGACGATATTGTTATCAAGGTCGTATCAGAAATTCATGATCCTGTAACTACAACAGACGAGCTTATTCCGTCAGGAGAAACTTCATCATTCCGTTCAAATCCTCTTGGCCTTGCAGAGTTTACTCTTTCACGTAAGGATCCTGAGTATGTAGGTCGTGCAAAAGCAGTAGCGAAAGCAGAAAAGGCAAGAGTTGCCGGCGAAGATATTTTTGCAGCATGTCCGGAAGTTGAAGATGTATTTGCAAAGATTAATGCTAAGTTTGATATCAAGCCTGAGAACACACAGATTGGAAGTATGATTTATGCAGTTAAACCAGGTGACGGTTCTGCCCGTGAGCAGGCTGCCTCATGTCAGAAGGTTCTCGGCGGTTTTGCAAATATCGCTAAGGAATATGCAACAAAGAGATACCGTTCAAACCTTATCAACTGGGGAATGCTTCCGTTTATTTATGAAGAGGAGGAGCTTCCATTCAAGAACGGAGATTACATCTTTGTAAAAGACATAAAGAAATCTGTTGAGAATAAGATTGACACTATCAAAGCATATGTTGTCGGAGATGAGATGAAAGAATTTGAACTTCACCTTGGAAAACTTACAGATGCAGAACGTGAGATTATTGTTAAGGGCTGCCTTATCAATTATTATCGCTCACAGATGTAATAAAGAGTAATGAATTTTAATAAGAGTTGATTAGTCTATAAATAATAAACTGCTTCCAAAAGTAGATATTAAAATGTAATATTTATTTTAGGGGGCAGTTTATTTGCGTTGTACTGGTACAACGTTCTGCAAATAACCGGACCAATAACTTGTATGTGGGAGGAAAATGTGAATATTTTAAAAGATAACATAAAAAATAACTTAAAATATGGCAGAGATAAGCTGGGACATGGTTTTATTATAGCGGTTTTAATTGTTTCCATAATGCTGTCCGGCTGCGGTAGCTTAAATGATTATATTGACGGCTACAATAATGCATCATCTGAAGGCAGCAGTTTAAATGATAATGTGGAATTGTCACATAAGTCGTACCAGGACAGTCCGTATCAGGTATTATCAAACAATAAGCCGGAATTTACGAAAAAGCAGAAGCGGAATACAAAAGTGTTTGAGAAATACAGCAGACTTGATAGCCTAGGCAGATGTGGTGTTGCCTTTGCGAACATATGTCAGGAACTTATGCCGGATTCAGAGAGAACAGGCATAGGTATGATAAAACCGAGTGGATGGCAGACTGCAAAATATAACGGAGTTGTTGACGGCAATTATCTTTACAACCGCTGTCACCTTATAGGATTTCAGCTTGCCGGGGAAAATGCAAACGAAAAAAATCTTATTACGGGAACAAGATATATGAATGTAGAGGGTATGCTGCCGTTTGAGGATGAGGTCGCAGCTTACGTCAAAAAAACGGACAATCATGTACTGTACAGAGTAACACCTGTCTTTAAAGGAAAGAATCTTGTGGCAGAAGGGGTGAAAATGGAGGCATATTCGGTAGAGGATAAAGGTAAGGGAGTATGCTTCAATGTTTTTGTGTATAATGTCCAGCCTTATATAACAATTGATTATGCGAACGGAAACAGCAGGCTGTCATCTGATGTAAAGGAAAATGGCGGCAGTACAGACAGCAAAAGTAAAAACGCAAATAAAAATAGAAAGAGTACATCTAAAAGCACTAAATATGTAATAAATACAAATACCGGAAAATTTCATCTGCCATCATGCAGCAGTGTAGCAGATACACTCGCTAAAAACAAAAAAGTTTTTAACGGAAACAGGGAACAGCTTATTTCGGACGGCTATATGCCGTGTAAGAGATGCAATCCATAAATTCGTTTACACTTGCGTAATCCTTGCAAAAAAGATATAATTATAGCTTAGAATGTATAAAAAGGAGAAAGTTTATGGCAGCGGCTTCAAAGAAAAAATCGACTAAAGAAAACGATGAGGTCAAAGATAATGCTAAAAATGCTGAGAGTGTTTTTGAAAGCAATACAAAGAAAGGCGGCAGAACCGGAAGTTCAAATGTGAAAAAGACGGTAAGGCCACAAAGTACAGCTTCTAAAACACTCGATAGAAAAAGGAAAACAGCAGATGTAAATATTACACATCAGCGTAAAATTCAGGATGTGACAGAATACAGGGACAGGCTTGCATTTGAGACAGGTATAACTCTTATTGTTATAGGGATAGTAGCTGTTTTTTTGTATATCAGTTTTTTAGGCCTTGGAGGTATCATAGGCAGAATTTTTGGAGGCCTCTGCTTTGGAATTTTTGGCTGGATAGCATGGTTTGTTCCGGCAGGAATGATGCTTACATATATTTTTACGATTGTAAATAAAGGTGACAGGCGGGTTAAGAGAAAAATGACGGGAATTATCGGTATGTTTCTGTGTTTTGCTGCCATAACAGACCTTATAACTAAAAAAGAAGTCATAACAGAATATTATACGTCAAATCATGTTCTGCACCGTGGTTATTTCGATTGCATGAATCTGACATTGGAAGATGTACTTGAAAGCGGAAAAAGCAGCGGAGGTTTGATTGGAAGATGGATAAGTTCACTGCTTTCAAAAATATGTGGAAATATCGGTGCGTGTATTTTGTTGTTTGCATTGCTTATATTGTGTCTGTTTGTTTTTGAGGGTGTCGAGATTATGGCTGCCTTAAGAAAAAGAAATGCATACAGAGAGGAAATGGAAAGGCTGTACGGAGAGGTTAGGGATGAGATTGGTTACAGTGAGCCGTCATACAATGTTCTTAGAAATAAATCCTCAATAAATCCATTTGGGGATATAAATAAAAAGAACGATGAAGTAGACATAAGAGAAAAATATAGGAGAACATCAGAGGGAGCAGCAAAAAAATCTGACAGACCTGATTATGTTGAGAACATAAGAAACAGTACAGATGGCGTAATGCAGTCTGTTGATTTGAAAATGATGGGAAAATTTTTTGATGAGCAGAAGAAGAAAGCTGAGGCAAAAGAGAAACAGCATAATGAAATGTGCGAAATACACAGTGAAAAACCGGGTGTTCAAAAGAAAAAGACCAAAATACAAAAAGAGACTGAAACTAAAATTGATTTAAATAAGCAAAAGAGTACAAATAATACAGAGAAAAAGGCTGAAAAGGAAATCGAAATAAGAATAGACAGCGATAAAGAGATTGAGAAACCAAAAAAGGAAGTCAGTCTTGACTCTGAGAGCATACCTATTTACAGGGAGGAGATGAACCAAAAATTTGGCAGGAACAGAGGAAGATTATCTTACTCCGGAAATTCAAATTCAAATCTAAATTCAAAACAAAATAATGAGCAGAAGCAGGAGAGCTTTGAGGACAGACCTGTACCTGTATTTGAAGAGGAATATATACCGGAAATAGAGCATTATGACGATAAAAGCGCAAAAGATACTGCGGTAGAAAATAATTCTAATATTGCAGAAAATAGTTCTAATGTAGTAGAACGTTACGATACATATGTAGAAAACATAGCTGCTGCAGAAGAAAATGCATCGGAAACAGTTGAATTTACAGCGCAGACAGAGAAAGTGGATGGAGCAGTTGAATTTGCTGCAGAAGCAGATACAGAGGATGGAATACCCGGATTTGACACAGAAACAGAGATGGCAGGTGAAACAGTCGAAGTGCCTGAAATAAATAAAAATGATGAATTTTTTGCTGATGAAAGTATTAAATATGCCCAAAATACAGAGTTTGAAAATGAGCCTGATAATGTTAGTTCTAATGTAGCCAGTCAGCCGGTCAAGTCAACTGTTGAAACCGTTGGAAATGTCGGTACGGTAAATTCATATAAAAAACCGGAAAACAGCAGCAGGCATGGAAAGTTTGGCGGAGAGGATTATGTCTCAGAATCGAAAGCGTTTAATGCTTTAAATGAAACAAAGGTGGCAGAGCCTGTTATTGAACGTGCACATGTATTTCCTACTGTTGAACTTTTGGGAGAACCTGTTCATAGCAGCGATTCAATCAGTGACGGTGAACTCAGGGAGACAGCACAGAAACTGGAAGATACATTAAAAAGTTTTAATGTCAATGTCAGGATGGGGGCTGTTATCTGCGGCCCTACGGTTACAAGATATGAACTTTACCCTGAACAGGGTGTCAGAGTAAATAAGATTACTAATCTTACGGATGATATAAAACTTAGTCTTGCCGCACAGAGTATTCGTATCGAAGCACCGATTCCGGGAAAATCTGCCGTGGGTATCGAGGTGCCTAATCCTACTCCAAGTTCAGTATATTTCAGGGAACTTCTGGAGGGAGAAGCATTTGAAAAGGCAAAATCACCGCTTACATTTGCTGTCGGCAAAGATATTTCAGGAAAACCTATACTTACTGATATTGGAAAGATGCCGCATCTTCTTATAGCAGGGGCAACGGGTTCTGGTAAGTCAGTATGTATAAATACTTTGATTATGAGTATTCTTTACAAGGCTGATCCAAAGGATGTAAAACTTATTATGATTGACCCGAAAGTTGTTGAGCTTAGTGTATACAATGGAATACCGCATCTTATGTGTCCTGTTGTGACAGATGCCAAAGACGCTGCCGCAACATTGAACTGGGCAGTAAGGGAAATGAGCGACAGATATAATAAATTTACTGAACTTGGCGTGAGAAATATTGCAGGATATAATGAAAAACTGCAGAAAGTAAGTGAACCGGAAAAAGCCGGACATACAAAAATGCCGTATATAGTTGTTATCGTTGATGAGTTTGCGGATTTGATGATGGTTGCATCAAAGGATGTTGAAGATGCAGTATGCCGTCTTGCACAGCTTGCAAGAGCAGCGGGCATTCATCTTGTACTTGCTACCCAGCGTCCGTCAGTAAACGTAATAACAGGTACCATTAAAGCAAATATTCCGTCGAGAATAGCATTTTCGGTTTCATCAGCAATTGATTCAAGAACTATCCTTGACAGGAGCGGTGCTGAAAAGTTGTTAGGAAAAGGTGATATGCTATTCTTTCCGTCAGGTTATTCAGAGCCGGTCAGAGTACAGGGTGCATTTGTGACTGATGAGGAAGTAAGCAAAATTGTTGATTTCCTCAAAAACAATAATGAAGAACCTGAATACAATGACAAGGTTACACAGGTGGTCGAGGAAGATACAACTGAAACTCAAAAAGAATCAAAACCTGAGAGGGATGAATATTTTGAGGAGGCCGGAAGATTTGTGATTGAGTCAGACAGGGCCGCAGCGGGTCAGCTTCAAAGAAGATTTTCAATAGGTTTTAACAGAGCGGGAAGGATAATAGACCAGCTGCATAAGGCAGGTGTCGTAGGTCCGGCAGAAGGAACAAAACCGCGCAAAATTCTTATGAGTAAAAACGAGTTTGAAATGATGCTTGGAAATGCACCGGAGCCGGTATCTGAGGAAGAGATAGATGCAATAACAGAGGAATTTGGACAGCAATAAATTATCATGAACTGAGTATTGTAAATAACGCAGTAAATTATCTTGAATTAAGTGTTATAAAAAACTTTCAATAAACAGCCTTGAAATAGAAAAGAGGAAAACTATGAACGTAAAAAATAATATTAAAAATAAAGCACTACTTGTATACAATGATTTTTTGCACAGCGACAAGTTTAATCTGCATTATAAATGGCTCAGGGCTGCCGCTGAAAAGCATGGTATATCCTTGGAATGTGAGGGTAATTCAAAAATTTTATGTTCATATGCATCTTCTTTAGACGAAAGTTTTGAAAAGACTCTTTTGGAATATGATTTCATTCTTTTTTGGGACAAAGATATAAGACTTGGAAAAAGATTTTCTGATATATGTTTTAAGGCAGACATTCCAATTTACAATAATATTCAGGCGATAGCTGATTGTGATGACAAGTCAGCAACCTATGAAAAAATATGGAGATGGAATGACAGTCATGATGGCAGTGAGCAGATAAAAATGATACCTACTGTAGTTGCTCCGATGACTTATGAAAATATAGGATACACAAGTTTTGATTTTCTCGACAGGGTAATTTCGGAGTTTGGATTTCCGCTTGTTGTAAAGGAGTGTTTCGGTTCTTTTGGAATGCAGGTGTATATGGTACATGACAGGGAAGAGCTTGAAAAAACTGTCAAAGATATAGGCGGAAAACCAATGCTTTTTCAAAAATATATAAAGGAAAGTAGTGGTTTTGACGTAAGACTTCAGGTTGTAGGTGATGAGGTTGTGGCTGCTATGTACCGCTATACGGATGACGGCGATTTTAGGGCAAATATCACGCATGGCGGAAAAATGAGAAAGTATGAACCTGATGCGGCAGAGATAAAGCTTGCCGTGAATACCGTAAAGGCTCTGGAACTTGACTTTGCGGGTGTTGATCTCTTGTTTTCAAGTGGAAAAAATAAACCGGCAGATATGGTATGTGAAGTGAATTCAAACGCCCATTTTAAAAATATTTTTGACTGCACCGGTGTAAATGTTGCAGACGAGATTATGGATTATATAGTAAAAAGACAGTAGAAAGACGAAACGCAGCAGTTAAAAAGAAAACGGAGAAAAAATGAATATTGCATATATAATTTATTATGACGAGGAAGCAAAGAAAAACAGTGGTTTTATAGAGATGTTAAAGTCAGAGTGCAGAAAATATGATATTGCTCTTGAATATATTTCTTTTGAGAAAGTTAATCTTATATCTGAAAGTTCTTTTGAAAATAAATTCAAAAAGATTTTTTTTGTTATAAACAGAACAAGAGAGTATAAGCTTAGTCTGAGATTTGAAAAGATAAACGTAAAAGTATTTCATTCATCAAAAATTACGGAGCTTGGAAACAACAAATATAAAACATATTGTTATCTGAAAGAGTATTTTGAGAGAAATAAAAATGAGCCACAGGGCGAATGGATAGCACACACTGTCTTGGTCAAAGCAGACGATTTAAATAATGTTTTAAATGATTATATTGGAAAAGATTATGTGATAAAGTCGGTTGACGGTCATGGCGGAAGCCAGGTTTTTTCATTAAACGATGATGGCACGAAACTTGGTTCATATAGAAAAAACAGAGATAATGCAAAAAATAATATATATAAATCACTACAAGGGCATGACTGTGTGTTACAAAAGCGTATAGACAGTGACAGTAATGATATCAGGGTCTATATTGTTTTTGGAAAAATATATGCAGCCGTTTTAAGGCATGGGAATGATGGGTTTAAATCAAATTTTTCTCTCGGGGGAAGTGTAGAGGAATATTTCCTGGATGAAGAGCAGAAAAAATTCATAGAGAAGTTTATAGAAGCATTTGGAGCAGGGCAGCTTTCTATGGCTGGAATAGACTTTATTCTGACAAGAGATGGCAATCTGATTTTTAATGAGCTTGAGGAGATGGTTGGTTCAAGAATGTTGTATAATTGCTCAAAACATGATATAGTAAGAAAATATGTAGAACAAATTGCGAAATTGCAGGAAAGAGGTACAGTATGAAGAGTGACATCGAAATAGCACAGGAAGCAGAAATGATTCATATTCGTGAGGTTGCAAAACAGCTTGATATTACAGAGGATGATTTGGAACTTTACGGAAAATATAAAGCAAAACTTACGGATGAGCTTTGGGAACAGGTAAAAGACAGAAAAGACGGAAAACTTATTCTTGTTACAGCCATAAATCCGACACCAGCAGGTGAGGGAAAGACAACTACATCTGTAGGTATAGGACAGGCGATGGCAAAACTCGGAAAGAAAGCAGCTATTGCACTTCGTGAGCCATCACTTGGACCTTGTTTTGGTATAAAGGGCGGCGCAGCAGGCGGCGGATATGCACAGGTTGTTCCTATGGAAGAATTAAATCTTCATTTCACGGGAGATTTTCATGCGATTACTTCAGCAAACAATCTTTTGGCAGCTATGCTTGATAACCATATCAAGCAGGGAAATAAGCTTGGTATTGACACAAACCAGATTGTATGGAAACGCTGTATGGACATGAATGACCGAGTTCTCAGAAATATTGTTGTAGGACTTGGCAGACCGGTTGACGGTGTTGTCAGAGAGGATCATTTCATAATCTCTGTTGCATCTGAGATTATGGCCATACTTTGTCTTGCCGACAACATGAAAGACTTAAAGGAAAGACTCGGAAGAATGATTGTTGCATACAACTATGAGGGAAAGCCTGTTACAGCGGCTGAGTTAAATGCGGTTGGTGCAATGGCAGCACTTTTGAAAGATGCAATCAAACCAAATATGGTTCAGACATTAGAGCACACACCGGCATTTGTACATGGTGGTCCTTTTGCAAATATCGCACACGGATGTAACAGTGTACGAGCTACAAAGACATCACTCAAACTTGCTGATTATACTATTACAGAGGCAGGTTTTGGAGCAGATCTCGGAGCAGAGAAATTCTTTGATATTAAATGCCGCATGGCAGGTTTGAAACCGGACGCAGTTGTACTTGTCGCAACAGTAAGAGCATTAAAATACAATGGTGGTGTTCCAAAGGACAAACTTTCTGAAGAAAATCTTGCTGCTTTAAAGAAAGGTATTGTAAACCTTGAAAAACATATTGAGAATGTTGCTAAGTTTGGTGTGCCTTGTGTAGTTACACTCAACAGATTTGTGACAGATTCAGAGGCAGAACTTGATTATGTCAAGAATTTCTGTGAGGAAAGAAATTGCGATTTCGCACTTTCAGAGGTCTGGGAAAAAGGTGGCGAAGGCGGAATTGAACTCTGCAAAAAGATTATCAATACACTTGAGACAAAGGAAAGCCACTTTAAGCCACTTTATGATACAAATCTTTCAATCAGAGAAAAAATTGAGACTATTGCAAAGGAAATTTACGGTGCAGCCAGTGTTACATATGATGCGGCAGCTTCTAAGGCAATTGACAGACTTGAAGAACTCGGTTATGGAAATACACCTATCTGTATGGCAAAGAACCAGTATTCATTGTCAGATGATGCAAAGAAACTTGGAAGACCTGAAAACTTTAATATAAATATAAGAGAAGTTTATGTCTCTGCCGGTGCAGGATTTGTAGTTGCTATCACAGGAACAGTAATGACAATGCCGGGACTTCCGCTTCATCCTGCTGCTGAGAGAATTGACGTAAATGATGATGGAGTTATCGTAGGATTATCATGATGATTTTTGACTATATTCGTAAAAAAAGCATATTGTGTATGCTTGTGATAGCATTTGCTTTTATTTTGTGCGGCAATACAAAAAACACCTCGGCGCAGAGTGTGTTCAATGATGAGTCAGGTTTTTATTATACTGAAAATGTGGCAAATGGAACATATAACGTTGCGGCTTACAATGGAACAGATATGTCGGTGACAATTCCAAGTTATTTTAACGGAGGGGAAGTAGTATCAGTACTTACCAACGCATTTAGCAATAAGGATATTACTGATGTGTATATTCCGGATACGGTAAAAACATTGGGAGACAATGCATTTGGCTATTGCACGAAGTTAAAAAATGTACGACTTTCAGCAAAACTTACTTCAATCCCTATAGCATGTTTCAGCAATTGCAAGTTGTTGAAAGCAATTTCCATACCTGTGTCATGTACTCAGATAGGATATGATGCATTTGCATCATGTACAAGTTTGTATCAGATAAGTGTATCAAAAGCAGTCAAAGTAATCGTTTCATCAGCATTTGAGGGCTGCAACAAAAACATACTTACAGTAGTTGCACCAAAAAGTTCATATTCTGCTAAGTTTGCTAAAAAATACGGCATTATGACGACAACGACAAAGTCTGCAAAGCTTTCAAGTAAAAGCAGAAAAATGATTATAAAAGAAAAAATTCAGCTTTACCTGTATAATTCACCGCAAAAACCTAAGTGGAAAAGCAATCATTCATCGATTGTCAGTGTAAACAGCAAGGGAAAGATTACAGCAAAAAAAAATGGTAAGGCTACGATTACGGCAGTATGTGGTACAAAGTCATATAAATGCAGCATAACGGTAAAGACAAAGACTGTAAATTCGATGCTGCGTGTTATATACAGCCAATATGTCAAAGATAGTATGAGCGATTACGAAAAGATAGCGGCTGCGCATAAATGGCTTATACAAAACGTCAAATATGATAAGAGATTATATACTAAAGGTGATGTTCCGTGGGTAAGCCATACCGCTAGGGGAGCGTTAAAGTATGGAATAGCAGTGTGCGACGGATATTCAAAAGCGTTTATGATGATAATGGAGCATTATAATATTCCGTGTATGATGGTCACGGGAGGGCAGCATGCATGGAACCTAGTTAAGATAAAAAATAAATGGTATCATGTTGACTGTACATTTGATGACCCTATTGTAAATTGGAGTTTCAATAATACTCATGTATATAAGACATACTTTTTAAAGACGGACGCGTATATGTCAAAGGATCATACATGGCTTAGAAAGTATTTTCCTAAGGCAAAATCTACTACAGTTGATAAAAAATACAGAACAAAGTAAAAGAAGAAATACAGACTAAAAAACTTAAAAATAAAAACTCAAAACAATGTTTACCGATACAGGTAATGATGTTTTGAGTTTTTTGTTTACAAAATATTGACACATAAATTATCTGCCATGAAATAAATATAATGCTGCAAGCAAATGTACTGATTATAAGTTATAAAAATCAGTTTCCCTTAAATTTTGATTCGCAGTAAACACATCTGTATATTCTGTGTTCACGGTTGGTGAGCTTAAATTTGTGAGGAAGTTCCTGCTCTATGGATGTTATACAGCGTGGGTTTTTGCACTTGATTATGTTTGTTACGGTTTCAGGTAATTCAAGTGTATGTTTTCCGACGATTCTGTTGTCTTTTATAAAGTTGATTGTTATCTTGTGGTCAAGAACTCCCAATACATTTAAATCTACATCAAGATTACCTTCTATTTTTATGATGTCTTTTCTGCCCATTTTACTGCTTTTAGCATTCTTTATTATGGCTACCTGACAGTCCATCTTTTCAAGATTGAGATATTCGTATATCTTCATGGCTCCGCCCGCCTGAATATGGTCGATTACGATTCCTTCGCTTAAACCGCTTATATTAAGCATATTATGACTCCCCTTTCTTTGTTAAGAACATATTTTAAAATATAAATTATAAATCTTATTGAAAACGAATGGAGTGGTGCATTAACACTTATCTTTGAGTCCGAGCAATGTTATGATAAGTGCCATTCTTACATAAACTCCAAATTTAACCTGTTTAAAGTAGACGGCTCTCGGGTCGTTATCTACATCCGTTGAAATTTCGTTTACACGAGGAAGAGGATGGAGAACATACATATCGTCTCTTGCAAGTTTCATTTTCTCACTGTCAAGTATAAAACTGTCTTTTAATCGTATGTAATCCTCCTCGTTAAAGAAGCGTTCGCGCTGAACTCTTGTCATGTACAGGATATCAAGCTCAGGCATATATTTTTCAAGTTCATTTGTCTCGACATATTCAATATTTTTTGCGTCGAGAACTTCCTGTCTGAGATAGTCAGGTATTTTAAGTTCATTTGGTGATATAAGAATAAAACGCACATTTTCGTATCTTACCATTGCATTGATAAGAGAGTGTACTGTACGGCCAAATTTTAAATCTCCACACATTCCGATGGTCATATTGTCAAGACGGCCTTTAAGTGTTTTTATGGTCAAAAGGTCTGTAAGAGTCTGTGTTGGGTGGTTGTGACCGCCGTCACCTGCATTTATAACAGGAATTTCAGAATACATAGATGCAACTGTCGGAGCACCTTCTTTCGGATGGCGCATAGCGCATATGTCTGCATATGAAGAGATAACTCTTATAGTATCTGCAACGCTTTCTCCTTTTGATGCCGAACTCGAATCAGCCGAAGAAAAACCAAGTACCTTACCGCCGAGATTAAGCATTGCAGCTTCAAAACTAAGACGTGTTCTTGTACTTGGTTCATAAAATAATGTAGCTAATTTTTTTCCATCGCATACATGGGAATACTTTTCAGGATTCTGCATAATAGCTTGTCCTAAGGATAGAATTTCATTTAATTCTTCAATAGATAAATCAAGTGGACTTATTAAATGTCTCATGGTTACCCCCTATAAAATGTATTTTTCTAATTTTACTACAATGATTGAAAGTATTCAATAGTGTCATATAAAAAAATTGAATTATTTTGGTTTTGGTTATTTAAGATATATGAATTGATTTAATCAAAATGGGAAATCTTATCATTAGCAAATATTGATTTATGAGAGAAGTTAGTATAAACTAACCTAAAAGGAAACTTATATCAGGCGTACATGAATATAAGTGACCTCATTTACTTACAACAGTATTGCAAATTGATTATAATAATGTGCGCAGAAACGAGGAAAAATATGTCATATTTGGAAATTGAAAAAGTAGTAGGCAGAGAGATTCTTGATTCGAGAGGGAATCCAACGGTTGAGGCAGAGGTTTATCTTATTGATGGATCTGTAGGCAGGGGAACTGCTCCTTCCGGTGCATCGACAGGTGAATTTGAGGCACTTGAACTTAGAGACGGAGATAAAGAAAGATACCTTGGAAAAGGTGTTACAAAGGCGGTAACCAATATCAATGGTACAATAAATGACGTTCTTACAGGAATGGATGCGTCAGACATATATGCCATAGACGCTGCAATGATTAAAGCAGACGGAACAAAAGGAAAAACGAATCTTGGTGCAAATGCAATTTTAGCTGTTTCAATTGCATGCTGCCGTGCAGCTAGTATTGCCCTTGACATTCCTCTTTACAGATTTTTGGGCGGAATTTCAGGAAACAAACTTCCGGTTCCTATGATGAATATTGTAAACGGTGGATGTCATGCACTTTCATCAGGGCTTGACGTTCAGGAATTTATGATAATGCCCGTCGGAGCACCTTCATTTAAGGAATGCCTGCGCTGGTGTGCAGAAGTATTCCACGCATTAGCTGCGATTCTTAAGGAGAGAGGACTTGCAACATCAGTAGGAGATGAGGGAGGATTTGCACCGGCATTAAAATCTGACGAGGAGGCTATTGAGACAATTCTTGAAGCAGTAAAAAAAGCAGGATACGAGCCTGAAAAAGATTTCCGTATTGCTATGGATGCCGCATCATCTGAATGGAAGACAGGAAAAGCCGGAGAATATAAACTTCCGAAAGCTGGAACAGTATACACATCTGAACAGCTTATCGAACATTGGAAATCACTCGTAGAGAAATATCCTATTATCTCTATCGAAGATGCACTTGACGAGGAAGACTGGGAAGGATGGCAGAAGCTTACAAAAGAGCTTGGAGACAAGGTTCAGCTTGTCGGGGATGACCTTTTTGTTACAAATACTGAAAGACTTGCAAAAGGTATTAAACTCGGCTGTGGAAACTCAATCCTTATTAAACTCAATCAGATTGGTTCTGTATCAGAAACACTTGAAGCTATCAAGATGGCACACAAAGCAGGATACACAGCTATTAGTTCACATCGTTCAGGAGAGACAGCAGACACAACTATAGCAGACCTTGCGGTTGCATTAAATACCTGCCAGATTAAGACAGGAGCACCAAGCAGAAGTGAGCGTGTTGCTAAATACAATCAGCTTTTGCGCATAGAGGAAGAACTCGGGGAGAGCGCAGTATATCCCGGAATGGATGCTTTCAATATTGGACAGTAAAAAATGTCGGCAATTATTTTAATAATTGTCTGAATAATAAAGTATAACTAAGAATATTAAGAACCTGACATATGTTATTGCTGTCGGGTTCTTTATTGTATATATTATGCTGTAAAAAGTATAGAATTATTACGGTGGAAAAGAAGTTATTACATGTTACTATAAGGGTAAGCACTTTTATTTTATATCAAACTGAAAGAACTATTTACTTTTGGATACAGGTAGATAGTTTTTTATAATATAACAACAATGTATCCGGAAATGAGGAAAATGTATTGTCTGCTAAAACAAATGTTAAAATTACAATAAGCAAAAAATAATACTTAAAAGTAAAAAGAAAGTAAATTCACTTATGGTAAAAACTTCAAAAAATGGTACCGTAACAGTCAAGCTTTCACAAAAATTAAAAAGAAACATGAAAATAACCGTTAAAATAACAAAAGATGGGTACCATACAAAACAGAAGAAGATAACAGTAAAATAAAAGTTACAAAGTTATAATTACAATAAATATTTTCTAATTTAATCTAATAATGTGCTTGAAAAAATAAAACAAAAGTAATAATAT
>ENA-ORUN01001303-ORUN01001303.1-human-gut-metagenome-genome-assembly--contig:-NODE-1303-length-24973-cov-17.223212_pt1 | contig 24973 bp, 22 predicted proteins | sample MGYA00242080_ERZ509209 | MGnify/ENA primary metagenome ERZ509209 (study PRJEB26280, sample SAMEA2338786) | human gut metagenome | biome: human gut; feature: human-associated habitat; material: faeces... | reverse complement strand
ACACCCGCCGTCCGGCAGAGTTGGTGATGTTGTTGCAATGCTCCAGATTGAATCTTCCGGCATTGACAATCATGGCGTCGCTGAAACTGCGGGCTTTCAGAGGTGCAAGAGAGTTTTCCTCGCACCACATCCGATAGATTTCATAGAAATCCTTGGAGCTGATGGACGCATCCGCTTTGCGCCGGATGTATCCCTCCGATTCCATGAAATCAAAGATATTGTTGTTATCACGCTTGACCGCTTCCCGGTTTTCACGGATACGGTCACTCTCTGTAAACTTAAAGTTGTTGGCAACAAGCCGCTGCAATCCCTCCAATGCCCACAGGAAGATGCCCTCGGCTTCGGTTTTCATCTTCTCTGCAAGGTCAGGATCGTCGGCTCTGTCCACAGGCTTTTCCTTGGTAGTCAGCACAAGCTGTCTGCGGTAAAAGCCATCGCTGCGGTCATACAGAGCTTGCAGATCACCGTTACTGAACGCAAGCAGACGGGCAAACATCCAGCCCTGATAGCTCTGCTTGCCCTTGCGCTCCAAATCCATCTTGCCTTGTGCGGTCACGATGGATTTTACATAGTTGGTCTGGCGCAGGGCTTCCATCCGCATGTCATCATCCACACACAGCAGGATGTGTTCCAGATCGGCACGGGCGAAGCGGTTTTCAGAAATCTTTCCGATACTGCCGTCTTTCATATTTGTGCCGAAGATGGCAGACAGCACCGCACCGATTTGGGATTTGCCCTCGCCGCCGTTACCCTTAATCACCATCATGCGCTGTCCCTTGTTAGAGGGAATCAGACAGTAGCCGATGAACTCCTGCAAGGTGGGGATGTCCTCCGCATGGAGCAGCCCATCCAGAAAGTTCCGCCAGATCACAGGTGCGGGAGCATCGGGATTGTAGGCAACAGGCAGACGGCTTCGCACGATAGCCGGTCTGCCCTCGATGAATGTTCCGTTCAGTAGCAGCGTACCGTTAGACACATGGATGCGATCCTGCTCCGGTGGAAAGTCAGGTACTTGCGTTTCCAGTTTCAGCACTTCCAGAATGTTGGTGATCTTCCGGGGGATGTTGTTCACAGCACAGAATTTCAGCTTGTCGTAAATCTCCCCACGCAGAGGGAGATCGTCTGTCACCCGACCATCGGGCGTGAAAAAAGCTCCGTTTGCAAAGATGATCCTGCGCTCATGCAGAAATTCTTCACAAAACAGAGCTTCGTTGATGTTCTGCCCGTCAAACCAGATCGGCAGATTCATATCCGGCATTTTACCTTTCTTCCCCATAGAACACCCCCTCCTTTCGTTTCCGTGCCACATAGTCCCGAAGGAAAGCTACCTTGCCCTCCTTCATCAGCTCGTCCACCACGGCAACACGTTCTTCCAGATTGCCCACTGTCAGAATATCTGCCAGATATTCGATATAATCGAGCATCTGGCAGGCTTCCACAAAGCGGTCATCCAGAGCATCGTCCGATGTCTTTGGTGCATACCGCACCTTCCAATCTTCCAACAGATGCAGATAGTCTGTCAGCACCCGGAAGCACATCATTTCATCCTCCCGGAACTGACGGATGTAGGGATGTTTCGGCTTGGGCAAGGCAGCGGCAGTAGGCGGTTTCGGGTCAAGCCCAAAATCCGCAGCCAGCTTTTGCGCCGCTTCATAGCTGCTCAGATTGAACAACCTTGCCACGAAGTCGATCACATCCCCCTTGGCTCCGCAGCCAAAGCAGAAGAAATAGTCCTCGTTCAGCTTCAAGCTCGGATGCCGGTCATGGTGGAACGGGCAGCAAGCCATACCGTTGCGGCTCACTTTCAGCCCGTAGTGTTCGGCGGCTTGCTTTACGCTGATTGCCGCCTTGATGGTTTCATAAATCGTCATAGAAAACCTCCGTTCATAGTATTCAGAAAGCACAAAGCACCCGCCGTGATTGGCAGGGGCTTTGCTCTTTCTACTATGGTTATGCCGGATTTTTCAAAAAACAGGCTAATCGGAGGACAACCCCATTTCAAAAAACAGGACAACTTTTCGGAGAATGTAGATTTCTTCACATTTACATGGTATAATGAAAGAAATGAAAAAACAGGACAGGAGGGCGAGCATGAATCAAGAACTGATGACATTGGATTTTTGGCAGGATACTGTCATATATGAGGACAAAACATTTCCTGTCGGCACTCTTGCCTGTGATGCACTGAATGTTCCTGCGGATACCATTGCTAAGATGAACGAGCAATGCGAAAAAATCAATCTGCTGCTTGGTCTGCTGAACGCCGGACAGGATGCTTCTGCGCTCTTTCCTATGGCAAGGGAAGCTGCACTGACAATGCTGGATATTCTCATCAAAACCCCGCCGTTCTCCTATATGAACATATCACAGCACCGAGAACGAATAGAAAAGGTCTTTACTGCCGACAATGCGCTGAAATATGTGGAGTTTGCTATAAAAGCCGCAACCGACTCCTTGCAGTTTGAAGAAATCCAGAACTATACCGATGCGATGATGCTTCAACGCTATACCGCTGTATTCGGGCATCTGGCATACTCCCTTGGGGAATACCAAAAGGCAATGCTTGATTTTGCGGAAAAATCAGACGGAAACGAAGCAGACCGCACCGCAGAGGGCTTTGCCAGAATGTTCGGCAGCTATTTCCCGCCGAAGTTCTCTATCACAGATGGCAATGCCTGGATGTCTACCCTGAACAACTCCGTTCAGTATGTGTCTGTTATCCGTCCCGGCGAGGATGTGGCAAAGTTGGTCAAGCGGATGCACTATGTTTCTTTTGTAGGAATGTTCCGGTCTGATCTCTTTGAGGGGCTGTGTGTGGGTCATGCACCGAAGAAATGCCGTATCTGCGGCAAATGGTTTCTCACCACTAATGCAAGACACACCAAATACTGCGGTGGTTATGCTCCGGGGGATAAGCTGCACCGCACCTGTCGGCAGATCGGCAATCTGAAAGGGCGAGAACAGCGGGAGCTTGCGGACGATCATCCGCTGAAACAGATTTATGAGAAGCGGCTGAATACCATAAACCGCTATGTGAAGCGTGGCACACTGGACGCTGATCTTGCGGAGATTATGAAGAAACTGGCGAAAGACAAGATGCTCCGGGCATTGAGCAATGTCGCCTATGCCAAGGGTGATTATGAGAGAGAAATGGAACAGGCTTCCTTGAAGAAAGAAGCCAAGACCATAAAACAAACTTATATCGGGGGAATGTGAGATGGGAGAATTTGATTTTACATACAGTGTACCTGCAAATTTTAATAAACGTGTTGTTCAATTTCTTCAGCAATTCGGAAAAGCTCATGTAGCCCAAGCCTTTCAACGGTGCGAATATGAGTATGAAGATCTTGGTCTGGCTTATTATGCAGGGATGAAAGGTGATAACTGGAATAAAAACGCTCTGGATTTCACATTTGAAGGTGCAGAATCTGACATAGCATTACTACAGTCTTTCGATTCCGTACTGCAAGATGCGATAGGAAAGGCGCTCAAGGCAAGCGAATCGGGACTTCTCGTTCGAAAGGTCTACTATTTTGCTTCTGACAGCACAGCCGAATCCACAATGATTCCGCCATCAAACGAGGAACGATTAAATGCTGATATGGCAGCAGCTCAGAGTGTACTCGATGATTTGATACAGGTGGGAGAACGCATTTGCTTGAACGCTTCGTTTACCGCATCAAGTTCTGAGAACAGCATAAACGACTACTTTAGAGATATGCTTTCTTTTAAGGGATATAACGAAGTAAAAGACCAGACAAGGCATGGCATATCAGCAAGCGGAAAGGATGCAGCAGAGGTTGATATACTCTTGACCAAAGATGGGCGGGAAATTGCTATATTTGAAGGTTTGAAGCTGGACAGTGTATCAACAGCGTACATTGACGCTCATATTGACAAAGCCATTGTCAATTATAATGCACTCGGGACAGCGACTTTCGTTGTTGCATATGCAAACTCTGCGGATTTTGAATCCTTCTGGAAGAAATATTCCGATCATGTGCGGCAGTACGACTTTCCGCTTCAGATAAAGAAACCGTTCAATGTGCTGCCTTATCCAAATGCAGCTGCACGGATTGCAACCCTGATCCTTACACGAGACGGGTTCGATTTCCCAGTGTATTTCATCGCATTTAAGATTAGTTAATATTTGGCATACAGATTCATTTGAAGGGAGGTGCGCTATGCTAAGTGATTTCACATGGAATATGACCGGATACATACCTAAGCACCAAGTCAATCTGCACGGTGATGGTATCATCCCCTATGTGGCAGAGCGCATCTTCCAACTGGAACCGGAGCCGCCAGCGGTGGACGGTCTGAATGAATATATCCTGTCTGCATTACAGGAAAAGAATTTGCTATATTTTTCATTTTTCCTGCACCACTACGAACCGCAGCTCAACAAGCGCATCAAATCCTTTCTTGGTGTGGATGGCGGCGATTTGTATGACACAGACCGATTTATAGATATAAAGCTCTCCTGCCGGGAACAAATGCTCCAAAAGCTGATGGACTATGATCCTGCCAAGGGTGCAGAGTATGCTACATACATTTTCCCGTTCATACGGGATGCTTTGCTCCGTTTCCGCATGGGCGAAGAAAAATGGTCGGTATCTTCTCTGACCAATTACAAAATGGTGCGGTCAATGGCTTGGCTCTACCATAACACCAAGGATGCGGTCGGTGAATTTGCCAAGAAATACAACTGTGACCTTGCCCTTGCGGAAGAATATCTGAAAGTTGTCCGTGGCATCCGCAATCAGCAGCCATTCTATGTAACGGACGAGGACGGAGAAGAAACAGGCGAAGATGTTGCCCTTGATGATACTTGGAACTATACCGACATCCTCTGGAACGGCATACAGGCAGAAAAGGTGCAGCGGGCTTTTGAGAAACTGAACTTCCGGGAGCAGACCTTGCTTGAAAAGCGGCTGGCGATCTGCATGACCTGTGGGCGTGTCGGCTCATGGAAAGGCCGCCCCACCTTCGAGGAACTGGCAGTTATGTTTGAGGGCAGCACTGCCAGCGGTGCGGAGCGAGCCTACCGGAAAGCAGTGGACAAGCTAACTGAGCTTTTGGTTGCCGAAGGTGCGCTCCATGCTGTCCGGCTGAAACAGAAATCCAAAACCAAGCGCAAAAAGAAAATCGCCGCCGCAATCTACGAATATCAAGCAGACTGCGACGGCGAATGGGGTGAGATTTCATTTGACTTTGAGAACGGCACAGCAGAGATCATCCGGCTTGCCGATTGGGATACGACAAAAACAAACCGCTTTGCGAACAAAACAATAGCCTATCTTCTGAACTGTGAGAATGAGAAGCTGCCAAAGGAAACGATGGTAGCATTTGAACTATAATCCAACAAACAGAAAAACCGCTGCAACTTCCATTCTATAAAGAATGAAAATTACAGCGGTTTACTATTGCTCAATTATTGAAATTACATCTTACAACATCATTCCGTAAGTCGCACTGCCAGTGGTTCCTTCTCTATAATCGGAACGGACGAAATATTGCAAATTGCATACCCCTTCATCCCACTGCCACTGGTACAACCAAAGCTAACCGAATAAGTGCCTGGAGCCCATGCTTCATCCGGATAGATATACCCGGTTGCCCCCGCCTCCACCTTATAGATAACGCCAGCAACATCAATGGTTATTCCACTTGTACCTTCATTTACAACAGCAATACACCAGTAATGCTTATCCTCGGTCAACTCCATTATTTGTCCGCCGGATGTGTTCCCAGCGAAACTAAAATCAAATACGGTTTCTGTTGTTGGAAACTGAATCTCTTGACGAGCTTCTTCGGTAGCAAAAATCCACCACTTGCCATTCATAAAGAGTTCAATGGTTCCCACGGTTGCTCCGTATTGATAACCGTATCCTGTACCAAAATTGGATTGATCGTCAATCGTGGGTTGCTTACTCCCGTCAACCTGTGAAGTAATTTCTCCATCCATAACACCACATCTTGCTTCTGTGGTGCTTTCATGACCGGTGTCGAGATACAATGTTCCATTCACCATAACCATGGGGATTAAGTCCCATGTTTCAGTAGATTCATCTGTATTGGAAGAAAAACCTTCAACTTGGAGACAGTCATCCTTGAACACCAAGCGCCCTGATTCAACCAGTTCGTCAGTATTGTATTTCGTTTTATCTACATAGAGGTATCCATCAGCTTCATTATATCTGAGGGTAAAATCGAAATTTCCTCGATCAGACAGCTCATAGCTTGCTCCGTTTACATAGTCGCAGACGACAATGCGACTGTCGATAATACCGGAACCCCAAGTATATGTAGCACAGACTTCTGGGAAACCATCACCGGTTAAATCTGTAAAATAAGCGTTCCAAATTGGCATACCATCAATCAAGATTGTGTGTCCTGACAAATCTGAATCATCAAACGGTTTAGAAGCAATTATCTGAGCTTCGGTGTACTTGAAAGTTACACCGGGGTACTCTGGTATCTCAACCGAAAGTTCACCATTCATTTTAGAAGGACTTTCAAGATAATCAAACCATTTGGTTACCGTGTTGTTTTCAAGCATAACCAAATCCGGATGTCCATAGAACAGGTGGATCAGTTCATCACCAGAACCGTTATACGCACCGCCTTCAACTTCGTGCAACGGCTGTACTTCCAGATGAATATACCATCCATCTATATCTTCAACCCCGTTCTGGCTGTATTTCAGAACACGATTGTAGTCACCAGGAACACCATCGTTTCTCATATAAACTGAAAAACCATCAGCATCTGGGGATAACTTGCGAATTTCCTCTTGTGGCATATATTTTAGTGCATCCAAATAGTGAATCAACTTGAAAAACTGTTCTTGTTCGACCCATTCACTGCTGTCTGTGATGAAATATTTATTATCATCATGGAACATTCGCAGCTGCGCACTGTATGTTTCTTGATTCTTCAGATAGAAAAAACGAATTGCACCATCGTTTGCCCATTCAAAATCGGAGGTAAACATGAGATCAAAGTTATCGTCATTGACACACAGCTGCGAACCATCATCCAGCTTTTCGGCTTTAGCAATCATCTCTACAACTCGTTCAGTATCAAGGGTAGATACGTTACGTCCGTTAATAGGAAATTCACGTTCGGCGGCAGGGTTTGTTAAGAAACAAATTGCAACAATAATGCAAATTGCGACTGCCAATACAACAATCCAGAACGCAGGCTTTTTATAGTTCATCACAGACTTCACACGCTCCTTTACACCCACCTCACCAAAGGCGAGAGGACAAGCGGCGATCATACGACGGTTTACGCTGCAGGCCACAAGCGCCTGAGTGTAATCAGCTCTCTGCTCGTTGCCAAGTTCCTTGATGACTTTTTCATCACAGGCAAGCTCAATGTCACGGCACAACAGAACATAGGCCAGCCACATAAGAGGATTGAACCAATGGATCGTTAGCAAGAGGAAACCAAGGGGCTTCCACCAATGGTCTTTACGACGAATGTGTGCCTGTTCATGGGCAACAACGTGTTCCAGATTCTGTCCGTTCATATTGAACGGGAGATAAATTCTCGGCTTGATGATACCAAGCACAAACGGAGAGTTTACATTCTCGCTCTGGAAAATGTTGTCCTTGTAGCGAACGGCGGTATCCACCTTGCGGCGCAGACGCAAATAGCTGATAACTGTGTATAAAGCTAAGATAGCCATGCCTGTAACCCATACAATGGACAAAACAGGAATAACCGTATTTTCAATGGTTGCCGGTTCGCCCAACTGATCGTGCTTTGTCACTACATAGTATCCACCTTCTCCATCGGAGATAGGTTCTCTTCCAGCACCGATTGCTGCATCGTAATAAACTGAATCTGGATGATGAATGTCAATATCATCAATGTAGTCATCCATCCACTCTGAAACCAGTTCGCCGCTTCCAACAGAATCAGGAATTAGCGAAACAGAGCTTTCAATTGTAAATGGGCAGATCAATCTGACAGCTACAATACCCCAAAGCAGTACATTGACCCACTTGGGAGCTTTCTTCAGAACGAATCTGAGAATCAGCACAGCCAGGACAAGCCAGCTTGCCGATATGCTCATATTGATGATTTTCAAAAAGAGTTCGTTCATTGCGAACCTCCTTTCCTGATACGGTCAATCATACGCTGCACTTCGTCAAGATCATCTTCAGACATATCCTGATGCTTTGTGAAAGCAGCAATAAAGGCAGGCAGAGAACCCTCAAACTTCTTCTCAACCAGTTCGTCGATTTCACACGCCTGGGCTTCATCCTTGGAAACGAGAGAAGTGACTGTGCCGTTTTCATTCTTCAGCACACCACGCTCACCAAGGCGCTTGATAACGGTATAGGTTGTGGTTCTTTTCCATCCGAGCTGATCCTGACACAGCTTTACAAGCTCAACAGCAGTGACCGGTTCATGCTCCCACATAATCAAACAAAAACGATATTCACTTTCGTGGATCTTCGGAATTTCCATATACATAACCTCCTTGTCTACACGGTTAGACTTTGATTATAGTCTACACCATTAGACAATGAAAGTCAATGTGTCAGGGAAGAGTTCATAAATAATTAAGAAAGCCCACGACTATTGCTCCAAAAACAGGAGTCAGCCGTGGGCTTTTTCAATACATTATTTCTTTCTGGTGCGATAGAGTCCAATAACTGATACAACTGCCGCAAGCGCACTAAGCAATACAGGCTTCAACACGGAAAAATAGTACCATATTGGAATATATACCGGAACATCAGCACCACCAATTACAGTAACACTTGTTGATGCGTCCCCTATACTTTTCATTTGATATATTGAACCGAAGAAAAACACATACCTAACCAATGAAGCCGCTGAAACAACCAAAATTACAGCAAACACAATTCTCCAAATTTTACGTCGATGTTCATTCTGTTTAGAATACTGTTCGTTCAATACTTCCAGTTTAGCCGCCAGAGTTTTGATAAAATCCGGTTCCTCAGAACTTGGAATTTCCTCTCCGAGCAAAACACTAACTGTGGTTTCCAGAACCTCCGCAATTTGAATAACCATTCCGGCATCTGGAACCGATAAACCTTTCTCCCATTTTGAAACAGTTTGACGAACCACGTTTAATTTGATTGCAAGCTCCTCCTGTGACAAGCCTTTAGCCTTTCGGAGTACTTTGATATTTTCATTTAGCATGATTATCCCTCCTTTGTATGGGAACATTTTATCGCCGAAGCCCGTTGCATTCAAGCAACCAATGTTAACATCCGGCTATTTTAGTGCAAAAGCCGCCTGTAGGCTATTACCCACAGACGGCATCGCAATCAGTTATCCAAAGATTTATATTCCGTGACAGTTTTTAAGTACATTTCCGGATCGCCATTCAGGATAAGGTCTGCATACCCAATCGGGTCATTGTAAATCAGATAGTCCAGTTCTGACCGCTGATACATATTGTCGGCAACCTCATTTTCAACCGCAATCGTATCAATAGCAATCATACTGCCATCAAAGAATTTCAGTTCCACACAAGCGGTGTCCATGTTAAACTCACAAGAAATCAATCTATCCATAAGAAACCTCCATGTTGCGGGATATTAGATCATCCCAAAATATTTGAATGCTTCTCGGATTGCTTTCTCTTTTTCCTGCGGACACTGGGGCTGTCTGGAATCCTCGGATTTCGGCAGATTGTAGTTCTTGCCAACCTCAATCCCACATTTCCGTTTAATCTGTGAGATATAGAGGTTGGACACCTTTAACCCGGTATGCTCCAACACATACTCCTTGATCTGCGGATAGGTTGCCCCATCCTGAAATTCGGACATATCCATATCTTCCAAAGAGAACTCAACCCGAATCTTTTTCGAGTCGACCTCGCCCTTGGAAAGCAAGACAACCGTCTCCACATGTTCCGTCCCTGGAAACATATCCACCGGCGTTGCCCATTCCGCCCGATACCCGCCGTCCACCAGCACGCGCAAGTCCCTTGCGAGGGTCTCCGGGTTGCAGGAAACGTACACAACCCGCTTTGGTTTCAGCATCAGCAGACTTTGCAGGAACTTCTGGTCGCTGCCGGCGCGGGGCGGGTCCATCATCACCACGTCGGGCGCGTTTCCCTCCTTGGCGAGCTTCTGCATGAAGCGCCCTGCGTCGTCGCAGAGGAAGCGCGCGTTCTCCACACCGTTGCGGCGGGCGTTCTCCTTCGCATCGCGGATGGCGTCGGCATTCAGCTCCACGCCGATGAGCTGCTTGCAGCCATCCGACGCGCATAAGCCAATCGTACCCGTACCGCAGTAGGCGTCCAGCAGGGTTTCTGCGCCCGTCAAGTGCGCCGCGTCAATCGCCGTTCGGTAGAGGAGTTCGCATTGCTTCGCATTCACCTGATAAAAGCTCTGCGGACTGATGCGGAAGCGCTTGCCGCACAGTTCGTCCTCCATGTACCCTTCGCCATAGAGGGTGATTTCCTTCGTGCCCAGCACCATGCTGGTTTCGCGCTGATTGCAATTCAGCACCACGGTCGTGATTTCCGGGTGGCACTGAATCAGCTCCTGCACAAATGCCTTTTTGCCCGGAAATTCAAGGCTCGTTGCCACCAGCACGACCATAATCTGCCCCGTCACATGCCCCGTGCGGATGAGGATATGGCGTAGGAAGCCGCGGTGCGTGTACTCGTTGTAGATGCGCAGCTTGTAGGCAGGCAGCATGGCGACGATGGTCTGGATGATGCGGTCAGCGCGGCGATCCTCAATCAGGCAGTGCCGCACGGGCACGACGCGGTGCGTCCCCATGGCGTACACGCCGCTGATGGGCTTACCCGCCTTGTCCACAGCCAGCACGGCATGAACCTTGTTGCGGTAGTGGAACGGGTCGTCCATGCCCAGAATCGGGCGGACTTCGCAAATTCCGTCCAGCAGTTCCGCCACGCGCTGCTGCTTCCATTGCAGCTGCTCCGCGTAGGACAGGCGAGTCAGCTGGCATCCGCCGCATTTTGCCGCTGCGGGGCAGTTCCAGCGGATTTCGCGCGCCGGACGCGGGGAAGTCGAATGCTCCTTCGGCGGATTCGGACGCGTTTCCTGCATTCGGCGGGTGGTCAGGTGCTTCGGTCGGCGGAAATTGCTCATCGTGTATGTACTCCTTCATTCTCTGTGGGTTCGCTCCATTATAGCACGTCTCTCCCTGCCGCTTCAAGTCTTGTTTTTCCATCTTTTCATTTTCGCGCGACTATGCTACAATAGAAGAAACAATTTTCCGTGAGGCGATTTCGATGCTGTTTTCTTCCTCCCCCATCCGTCGTCGGACGTTCTCCTGTATGCGCGGTGATTTGACCATCTGCGGCACAGAGTACCGTCCGAATGGTGAAAAACTCCCGATTGCCATTGTCTGCCACGGTTTTATGGCAAATCAGCAGACCGTCCGGCAATACACGAGGGTGCTGGCGAAAACTGGTTACTGCGCGTACTGCTTCGATTTCTGCGGCGGCAGCGTTCCACTCACTGGCAAAAGTGACGGCGCGACGACGGACATGTCGGTGCTGACCGAGGTGCAGGATTTGGAAGCCGTCATTCGCTATGCGCAGTCGCTTCCCTATACCGGCGATACGCTGCTGCTGATGGGCTGTTCGCAGGGCGGGATGGTGTCCGCGCTGACCGCTGCGAAGCATCCGGATGCAGTGGACAGGCTCGTGCTGTTCTACCCGGCCTTCTGCATCCCCGACGACGCGCGCGCGGGGCACATGATGATGGCGCACTTCGACCCTCAAAATCTGCCGGAGAAGATTCACTGCGGGCCGATGCCGCTGGGGCGCTGCTATCCCGAAGCCGTCATGCACATGGACGTTTTCCGCGAAATCACGCCGTACACCGGGCGGGTGCTGATTGTCCACGGCACGGCGGACGGCATCGTCAAGCCGGATTATACGAAAAAGGCGGCGGAAGCGTATGCGAACGCAGAACTGCACTTGATTGACGGCGGGGCACATGGGTTTAACCGCCGCCATGATACGGAGGCGATTCGCTATTTGACCGCATTTGCCGCTTTGTGAGGGGGATTTTATGACCACCGTCGAAATCTGGGGTGCCCGCGCCGGGCAGACGCAGTCCCGCCTGTTTGAAGAAATCCGCAAATGCCGTGAAGCTGGTCAGCGCGTCCTGCTGCTTGTACCGGAGCAGTACACCCTGCAAGCCGAGCGGGAACTGTTGGAGCAGCTGAATTTGCCGGGGCTGCTGGATTTGGATGTACTGTCGCCGCGCAGGCTGGGGCGGCGTATCCGAGAGAGCGCTGGCCATTCGCCCAAGGCCGCGCTGGACGAAAGCGGGCGGCGGATGGCGCTGGCGCAGGCGCTTTCCCTGAAACAGGAGGAACTGCACTATTATCGCCGCGTCGCGCTGTCACCCGGGCTGCCGGAGAAGCTGTCCACGCTGCTGATGGACTTCCAGCGCACGGGGCTGTCAAGCGAAGAATTTGCCGCCTATGCGGAGGAGCTGCCATCCGGCGCACTGAAGGCAAAGGCGCATGATTTGCTGCTGCTTTGGCAGACGTATGACGTGCTGATTGCCGAGCGCTTTCAGGACGAGCCGACGCAGCAGTTTGAGCTGGTGGAACGGCTGCCGGAAAGCGGGCTGATGCGCGATGCCGCCGTGTTTGTCTACCAGTTTGACATGCTGCCAACGCCGCTGTGCGTCCTGTTGGCGACTGCTGCGCCGGAATGCACCCGCATGGTCGTTGCGTTCACGATGGACAAGGACACTGCAAGCGACGGTCACGTTTTCACCTCCCAGCGCAGGAGTGCGGCGGAGCTGACCGGATGGCTGCGTCAGCGCGGCATTCCCGTGCAGTGGAAGTGGCTGCCAAGCGAACCCGACGGGCGCGACGAAGCCCTCCGCCACCTCGAAGCGCACCTGTTCGCCCGCGACGGCGCGGTGTACCCCGGCGACGCGTCCGCCCTGACGATCCATGCCGCCGCAAACCCGTATGCCGAAGCCGCTTTCGCCGCGCAGACGCTGCGAAGCTGGCACGAGCGCGGCATTCCGTGGCAGTATGTGGCGGTCGCGCTGGCGGATGCGCAGAGTATGGCCGGCATCCTCGCCGTCACGCTGCAAAGCGCGGGGATTCCCTGCTATCAGGCGCGGAAGGACAGTGCGGCGCGGCACGGCTTGAGTCGGATGCTCGTCGGCGCACTGCGTTGCATCTCCGGCGGATTTCTCCGCGCGGATGTGCTGCAAATGGCAAAAAGCGGCTTTTCTTCCCTGACCCGCGACGAAGCCGATTCGCTGGAGAACTACGCCATCACGCACGGCATCAACCGCGGCAAGTGGCTGCGTCCGTTCCCTTATGGCGACGACGCGGCGGATATGGACGAACTGCGTGTCCGGCTGATTTCGCCTGTGCAGGCCCTTCGGGATGCGCTCCGCCGCGCAAAAACAGCGGGGGATTCCGTCGAGGCGATTTTCCGCTTCTTGGAGGATACGAACGCGTATGACCGCCTAATGGCGCGCGAGGAAGCGCTGCTTTCGCGCGGGATGGCGGCGGAAGCAACGCAGAATCGGCAGGTATGGACAATCCTGATGACGCTGCTTGATCAGCTGTATGCGCTACTGAGCACGCAAAAGGCAAATCAGCGGGATTTGGCACGATTCGTGGAATCAGGTTTGACAGGCGCGTCGATTTCGTCCCTGCCGCCGCAGCCGGACACGGTGATGATTGGCGAAGCGGGGCATTTGATGACCGGGCGGATTGATGCGCTGCTCGTCATGGGAATGCAGGACGGCGCGCTGGGCAGTACGGCGGATTCGCTCCTGTCCGAGACAGAGCGGCGCACGCTGTGCGACTTGGCGCAGCGCGCGATTGGTCTTACGCAGCAGGAGACGTGCGCCCTGCGGCAGTCGGACTTCTACCGTACACTATCCCTCCCCCGGCACTTTCTGACCGTCACCTGTTCGCAGGGCGGGCAGGACGGCACGGCTTTTCGTCCGGCGGGGCTGCTGGAGGACATGACGCAGCTGTTCCCACATATGGTGGTATCCGGCGGCGTGCTGGCAAACGACGTCGCACCGCTCTCCCCCGCCATGGCGCTGGATGCACTGCCGCACCACCTGCGGCAAGCTGTCGACACAGACACGCCGCTTCCGGAGCAATGGGCGAACGTCCTGCGCTGGCTGTATTTCGACCCGGAGTGGCACAGCCGCTGTCAGGCCGTGCTGGATGCGCTGAACCGCCACGGCACGGCGATTTTCCTCTCCCGCGACCACACGCGGCGGCTCTTCACGCAGGACAAGGTGTCCATCAGCCGCTTGGAGGGCTTCGCGCAGTGCCCGTATCGGCACTTTGTGAACTACGGCTTGAAGCCCGTCATCCGCCGCGAGTACGAGTTCGACCCGGCGGATGTGGGCGATTTCTACCATGCCGCGATGGAGGGGTACGCCGCCCTTGCGCTGAAGGAGCCGGATTTTCCGGATTTGCCGGACGAAAAAATCCACGCGCTGATGGATACGGTGCTGCTGCCGCTGACGACCGCGTGGGCAGATGGTCCGCTGAATGAAACGCCCTCCCTGCGCCTGCAGGGCGAGAAGTACCGCCGAACGGTGCACCGCGCCGCGTGGATGTTCACGCATCACGCGCAGCACAGCCGCTTCCGCACCGTCGGCGAGGAAGTTGTGTTTGGCGAGGAGGACGGGCTGCCCCCGGTGGTGCTGACGCTGCATGATGGACGGAAAATCGCCCTGCGCGGCAAAATCGACCGCATCGACCGCTGGGAGGGCGACGAGGGCGTGTATCTGCTCGTATCCGACTACAAGAGCAGCCACCGCGACATTGACCCGACGCGCCTATGGTACGGGCTTCAATTGCAGCTGCTGCTGTATCTGCAAGCCGCGTGCGAGGGGCTGGACGGCAATCCGGCGGGCGCATTCTACTTCACGATTCAAGACCCGATGGTAGATACGGCGGATGTAAAGGAATCCGCGGAAAAGGCGATTGCGAAAAAGCTGCACCTGAAAGGCATTGTGCTGGCGGATGTGGACGTGGTGGAAGCGCTGGATTCCAATCCGGGATATTCGTTCACGAAAATCTTTAATGCGGATAGCAGCGTCGCTTCCTCGTCTGATGGCTACACGTCGGAGGAAATGGCAGCGCTGCTTGCCCACGCCAAGAAGATGGCGGCGGAGCTGGCCGACCGCATCCGCAGCGGCGAAATCACCCCGTCCCCCGCCGTCATCAGAGACTGGAACGCCTGCCAGTGGTGCGACTGCGCCGGAGTCTGCAAGCTCGACACGTCCATCCCCGGTCATGAAAAACGTGAACTTCCGCCGCTGAAGAAGCAGGATTTATTGACCCTCATGGCGAATGATACAGATGCACCCGGCAATGAGGCGGACACGTCACCGTAAAAGCGGTGAATTTTTCTCCCGAACACAAAGGAATTTCATCAGAGGCATTGCATCCGGGCGCAAAATGGTTTATAATAGAGATACGAAACTCTCACTCACAAGGAGGCGTTTACCCATGATTCAGATTATCGCAGGCAAGAAGGGCTCCGGCAAGACCAAGCGGCTGATTGACATGACCAACAACGCGGTCAAGACCAGCTCCGGCAACGTCGTTTTCCTCGACAAGAACGACAGCTATATGTACGAAGTGGACCGTGCGGTTCGTTTCGTCAACGTCGAAGAGTACAGCGTTTCCAGCGCGGAAATGTTCCTCGGCTTCCTCGGCGGCATGCTCGCCAGCAACTACGACGTCAAGACCGTCTTCATCGACGCGTTCCTCAAGCTGATCAAGATTGACCTCGCCGACGCGAAGTGGTTCTTCGACAGCCTCGAAAAGTACGCGCAGAAGCATGATGTGACGTTCGTGCTGTCCGTCAGCGCCGATCCCGAAGCGCTGCCCGACTTCTGCAAGGGCTACATCATCTAATTGGAACAGCCCACGAGGGCGGCGGAGCATGTAAGCCGCCGCCCTTTTGGTATTTCGCAGCTGCTACATAATCGCTGCTAAATTATTAGGTAAGAAAAGCAGTCCAGAAACTCGGCAAGAACCCCTTCTTGCCCTCAACCCAGCAGGCATCGCCCTGCGGATAGGAGCGTGATTTCCATGTCATTCATTTCCACCCGCGGCGGCGCCTGCGTCACGGCGTCCCAAGCCATCCTGCGCGGTCTTGCGCCCGATGGCGGTCTGTATGTCCCGGCGGTGTTCCCGCAGATGACGCTGGCGGACATTGCCGCGCTGACCAAGCTCGACTACCGCGCCCGCGCGCTGACCATCCTCCGGGGCTATCTTGATGATTTCAATGCGCAGGAACTGGCGGACGCAATTGCCAGCGCCTACGAAGCCGCCAAGTTCGATGACGCCGCGATTGCGCCCACGAAAAAGCTCGACAGCAACACCCATGTGCTGGAACTTTTCCACGGACCGACGCTCGCGTTTAAGGATATGGCGCTGCAGCTGCTGCCGCACCTGACGACGCTCTCCGCCAAGAAGAACGGTGAAAACCGCGAAGTGGCGATTCTCGTCGCGACCAGCGGCGACACGGGCAAGGCGGCACTCGAAGGCTTCAAGGACGTGCCGGGAACATCCTGCACCGTCTTTTACCCGACTGACGGCGTCAGCGACGTGCAGAAGCTGCAAATGACCACCACCGGCGGCGAAAACACGCACGTCATCGCCCTGAACGGCAATTTCGACGATGCGCAGTCCGGCGTGAAGGCGCTGTTCTCCTCCGAGGATTTCCACCAGCAGGTGAACGCGCGCGGCAAGGTGCTTTCTTCCGCCAACTCGATTAACTTCGGCCGCCTCGTGCCGCAGATTGTCTATTATTTCTCCGCTTATGCCGATTTACTGAACGCGGGCGCGATTGCGCTGGGCGATGAGGTGAATTTCGTCGTACCGACGGGCAATTTCGGCAATATCCTCGCGGGCTACTACGCACGGAGCATGGGGCTGCCGGTCAAGAAGCTCATTTGCGCCTCCAACCGCAACAACGTGCTGACGGATTTCTTCCTTGGCGGCGTTTACGACACGCGCCGGCAGTTCTTCAAGACGACCTCCCCTTCGATGGATATCCTGATTTCCTCGAATTTGGAGCGTCTGCTGTTTGAATGCGCCGACCGCGACGGCGCGCTGATTGCCCGCTGGATGCAGCAGCTGCGCACGAGCCAGTCCTACGCCGTTGGTCAGCAGCGGCAGGAGTGGCTGCTGAGCGTCTTTGCCGCCGGGTACGCCGATGACCGCGACTGCGCGGAGGAAATTGCCCGCGTGTTCGAGCAGCATCACTACCTGATGGACACGCACACCGCCGTTGCGAGCCGCGTTCTGCGCCAGTACCGCGAGACGTCGGGCGATTTGACCCCGACGGTCATCGTGTCCACCGCCAGCCCCTACAAGTTCGCCGCCGATGTGCTGACCGCCGTCGCCGGAAAGAACGCCGTCGCCGGACTGGATGCATTTGCCTGCTCGGATGAATTGGAAGCGCGTTCGGGGATGCCCGTGCCGCAGCAGGTGAAGGCACTGCGTTCCCTGCCGATTCGCCACACGGCGCACTGCGAGAAGGGCGGCATGGCGCAGGCGGTGCTGGACGCTTTCGGCGGAAAGTAAATCCCCAGTGGAAAATTGGAAGGGACTAATATGAACAACACGGACATGCTTTTTGTCCAGAAGAAGCTCAATGATTTGGTCGGCTGCACCCTCATCAACCTCTCCCGCACGGCGGATTTGCTTTGCCTGTCGTTTGCGCCGCGCGCGCTGACGACCGAAGTGCAGGAGGAACAATCCCTGCACTTGCAATGCTACTATCGTCTGGTGCAGGATGGGCGGGTTTCCTTGGCGCGAAGTGACTATTTCCAGCCGTCGGAAGCCATGTGGGATTTGTGGCGCAAGCAGGGGTTGGAGGAGGATGTCATTCCAGATGACTACCGCTGTGACGAGTTGGGCGCGAACCGGCTTGATGACCGCATTGTGGAGCTGAACGACGTGCTGACGGGCATCGAAAACCGCTTCATCGTCCGCACGGTGATGGTGGATTCTATCGGGGATGTGACGCTGTGCTTTGACAACGGCGCGGTGTGGAGCATTCTGGTAGACACCTCCGGGGGCGAGGAATGCTGGCGGTATCTGCCCGCGAACGAAGAGCAGCCGCAGCTGGTGCTGTACTCGGATGGCATTGAGTGCGAATAAGCGCTTCGGTTGCAAAGCGCAGGGGAATGCGTTTTTAGTGCATCCGGCAAATCGCTTTTTCATGCTTGTTTTTTATGGAGCAGGGGGAATCGCGCCTGCGGGCGCGACCAAAGGGCTTTCCGATCGCCCTTTGGAAACCTTCGGTGTGCGCACCTTCGGAGTTGACTTTTTCCGCAAAAATTGACCCGCTTGTCGCTTGACAGGCGGGTTTCTTCATTAATATTACTTACTCACGCCGCGTCGGTTTTCTGCTTTTGCTTATACTGTGCGGTGGTAATTCCCAGAATCACACCGAGAAACGTATCCACCGCGGTAATGGTGCCGACAACCTGCTCGCCGTATGGCAGGCGCCAGATGCTCGCCAGCGCAAAATACAGCGTCCCCATCGCGGGCAGCAGCAGCTGCGCCATCCATTTCAGCACGTTATACGTCTTGTCACACATGCGCATTCCTCCCCTCCATCGCAGTCTATGCGGAAATTCGCCGCTTGTGCGGATTTTTTTCGCAGAAGGCTTGACAGAACGGGATTGTCCTGCTATAATAAACAAGGTTTTGAAGAAACCTGTGCCGTAGACAGCCGGTATCCGCAAGGATGTAAAGGAGTTCGCTCCGCCTGCCGAGGTGTGAAGGATATAGCATGAAATTTGCTCATCCCTTGCACCTGTTGCAAGGGTTTTCTTTTACTCCCAAACCGTTAAGGAGGTGCAAGAAATGAGCAAGGTGCATGAGGTGAAGCCGGAGAAGGTGGCAGCTGTTGCTGACATCGTCGAAAAGCTGAAGAATGCCCAGTCTGTGGTGATTTGCAGCTACAGCGGACTGACTGTGGAGCAGGTGACTGAAATCCGCAAGCAGTGCCGTGAGAATGACGCCGCGTACTGCGTCCTGAAGAACCGTCTGGTTCTGCGCGCGCTGAATGAGGTGGGCATTACCGGTCTTGACGATCTGCTCAACGGCCCGAACGCTTTCGTGTTCTCCATGAAGGACGCTGTGTCCGGCCCGAAGATCATCAACGACTACATCGAAAAGAACAAGCTGGAGAGCCTGAAGATCACCGGCGGCGTGCTGGGTACGGAAACCCTCGACGTGGCTGCTGTGAAGCATCTGGCGACCCTGCCCAGCCGCGAAGTGCTGCTGGCAAAGCTGCTTGGCTGCATGACCAACACCGTGGCGTCCTTCGTCCGCGTGGTGGATGCAATCCGCAAGCAGAAGAATGGCGAGGAATAATCCGCGCCGATGCCGCATGAGGCTTTACGCCCCTGCGGTCTGAACAACGACAAGTTTTCATTACGATATCAACCGATATAGGAGGCTGAATCAACATGACTCATGAGGAGATCATTGCTGCCGTCGAATCCATGACGGTGCTGGAACTGGCCGATCTGGTCAAGGCTATGGAAGAAAAGTTCGGCGTGTCCGCTGCTGCGACCGCTGTTGTTGCTGGCCCCGCTGCTGGCGCCGCTGCTCCCGCTGCGGAAGAAAAGACCGAGTTCGACGTGGTGCTGAAGTCCTTCGACGCCGCTGCGAAGCTGAAGGTTCTGAAGCTCGTCCGCGAAGTGTGCGGTCTGGGCCTGAAGGAAGCCAAGGACTTCGTCGAAGCCGTTGCGGCTGGCCCGAAGACCGTCAAGGAAGGCCTGTCCAAGGAAGACGCCGACAAGTTGGCTGCCCAGTTCAAGGAAGTCGGCGGCGAATGCGAAATCAAGTAATTCTTCGGAATTACGTTTCGCCTTCTTGCAATCGTCAAGAAAAGCAAAGAGGTTGGATGCTTGCATCCAGCCTCTTTTTTATGCTATCGACACGCTTCGTCTCTGTTCCCCTTGACTTTTTTGCATTCTTGCGGGATAATAAGGCAGGAAATTCGTCAATTCATCCGTTTTATTTGAAGGAGGTGCATGGCGATGCTGACTTTTCGGGACGCCACCGCTGATCAGGCGGGGCTGATCAGCCACATTTATGCTACCAGCTGGCGTAAAACCTATCGGGGGCATATCGCCCAGCATTATCTGGATCGTCTGCCCGATGAATACTGGGTGCCATCCATCCGCTCATGGCTGTCCAGTGGGCAGCTGTATGGGCTGATGGTCTATGACGACGATAAGCCCGTCGGGTGCTGCATCTACGGCCGCGGGCGCGACGAAGATTACGGCGACTGGTGCGAGATTGTGTCGCTCTATCTGCTGCCGGACACGATGCGTCAAGGCATCGGCGGCAAGCTGCTGGAGGAAGTCATCCGGCTGATGAAGCTGGACGGCTATGAGAAGTTTTACCTCTGGGCGATTGACGGCAACGAAATCGCCGACGGCTTCTACCGCAAGCATGGCTTTCTGCGCACGGATGACGTGGTCGATTACAAAATCGGCGGCGAACCCGTGCGGGACGTGCGGTATACGCGCGTATTACCCAGCGCGTAATTCAGCCGGTTTCGGCTTTTGCAGATACATGCCCGTGGCAATCAGCGCCGTCAGCGGTGCCGCCGCTGCCAAGCCGAACGACCCGACAAGCGTGTTGAGCAGCTGCGAAGCGACATATTTCAGGTTGATGATGTCCATCAGCGGCGTTCCCTGCCCTGCGAAGTACATCAGCATCGACAGATAATTGCCGGAATATGCCAGCATCAATGTCGTCGTCATTGTGCCTAACACGCTTCGCCCGACCAACAGTCCCGACTTCATCAGCGCTCGGCGGCTGATGTCCGGCTTGTGGCGGTGCACTTCCTCCATCGACACGCTGATATCCATCGATAAATCCATCAGCGCACCCGAATTAGCGAGGAACATCATGCCGATATACAGGCTGCGCGTATCAACCCGCATGGCGGATTGGCTCAGCAGCGGCACAACATAGGGCACATCGCCGCCGTCGAGCTTGAGCAGAATCGTTAGCCCCCACGCGCTCAGGCAGGTGACGACCGTCCCGGCAACCGAGCCGAGAATCGCCGTCAGGCAGCGGCGGCTGAACCCCGCCACCAGCACATCAATCAGCACCGTCAGCACGATGACGGTCACGAACGATGCCATCATGGGATTCACGCCGTCCAGCAGCAGTGGAATCAGCAGTTTCCAGACGATAACCGCACTGGCGACCAGCGACACCATCGCGCCGCAGCCAATCACGCCCCCAAACCCAATCAGCAGCAGCGCCAGAATCGCCACGATACCCGCTTCCGCCGTGATGCGGTAGTGGTCAATCAGCGTCACGACCGGCGCGCTCTGCCCACTGCCGGGCTGAATCATTGCCCACGCGATGTCGCCCACCTCGAACAGCTTGTCCTTGTCGAGCGCGGAATTCAGGTAGTTATAGGACTGATACGCTTCCCCGGCATAATCGCCTGTGAGGATTTTCACCCAGCACGGCTGCACGCCGTTATACACAATGCCGATGGCGTCCAGCATGGAATTGTCCACCTGCTCGATCCGTACCTTCTCGCGTGGAAAGCGGCTGGTGATGTTCAGGTGCTCGTCCGGCAGCAGGCAGAGCAAGCCGCAGAAAATCAGCATGACGAGGCACATCAGCCAATTCTGCTTGTTTTTCCATTGTCGCTTCGTCTTTTCCATTTTCATTTTCCCCCATATGGGCAGAGCAGGAGATGGCATTGTGTCATCCCCTGCCCTTTTTGATTTTGCTGTGATTATTCCGCGTCCGGGGTCAAGCCCATCGCATCCATCGTGCGGGTGAAGATGCCCGTGTTGTCATACAGGCCAGAGAACTTCTCCGCGCCCACCCCATAGGCGTACACCGGAATCTGCAGGCCGGTATGCGCGTAGGAGGTATAGGACAGGCCAGCCTTGTTGTTCATGATGTGGCTCACCGCCATGGAGAAGGGGTTGTAGCCGCCGTAGAGCAGGGAGGCTTCCGCCTTGTCAATTTCCTGCGTGCCCATCGCGACGTTCCATGCCTTGCGTAGGTTTTCCACGTCGGTCGCAGTCAGGGAAAGCGCCTCGCCTTCCTTGGTGGTCAGACCGTAGAGCTCTTCCACCTTCGCCATCGCATCCTCAAAGGTTGCGCCGCTTTCCTTCAGCTCGGAAATCACGCCGTCGAACGCGGTGAAGGAGGTCTTCTGGTTCTGGAGGTACTGGAAGTGGGTATCGTAAGCGGTGGTCGCAAAGCCAATGGTCATGCCGCCGGTCTCATGGTCAGCGGTGACGATGATGAGGCATTCGTCCGGATGCGCCGCCGCGAAGTCCAGCGCAACCTGCACCGCGTCAGACAGGGCGATGGTGTCGTAGATGGAAGTCGCCGCGTCGTTGGCGTGACCCGCCCAGTCGATCTTGCCGCCCTCGCACATCATGAAGAAGCCTTTGTCGTTATCCAGCACATTGATGCCGCTGCGGACAAAATCCGCCAGAGAGAGCACATCCTCGCCCGCCGACTCCTTCTGGATGCGGTCGATTTCGTAGTGAATCGCCTTGGAGTCCTGGAGCACCGGATTGGTCGCCAGCACGCGGTCGTTCGTCGCAGTCAGGCTGCGGATTTCGTCATTCGTTGTCGGAATCACCCAGCCGTTTTCCTTTGCGACATCCAGCAGGGATTTCTGCTGACCATCCGCGCCGTTCATCTTCTTGAAGCCGCCGCCCGCGAGGTAATCCACGGTCGTGCCGGTCAGCGCCTGAAGGGAAATGTCGTAGTAGTCGTTGCGGGAGGGCTGCTTGGCGTAGTACGCCGCCGGAGTCGCATGATCGACCGACACGGAGGTAATTACGCCGACCTTCTTGCCCGCTTCCTTGGCGTATTCCGTGATGATCTTGTAGGGATTGGTCAGCGTTTCATCATAATTGATAACGCCGGAGAGCGTCTTCTTGCCGGAAGCCATCGACGTAGCGGTCGAAGCGGAATCCGGGCAGAAGGAAGAGCTGTCGTAGGTGGTCACCAGACCGAGGTACGGGAACTTGGTGAAGGACAAATCCGCCGGAACCGGGAACTTGCTGTCCGGGTTTTGGATGCTGCCCAGATAGTACTGGGTCGCAGTCACCTGCGGGTTGCCCATGCCATCGCCGATGAACATGAACACATACTTCGGATGGCTTTCGCCCTCCGCCATGGCCGTTGCGCAACTCAGGCACAACACCAGCGCGCAGAGGATTGCAAGGAACTTCTTCATGATTGTTTTTCCTCCTGGTTCTTCGTCTTGTTCTTCTGAACAAGATGTATTCTACCGGAGGAATGTAAACTTTCAAACGGCGATTATGTAAAATCGAGGCGAAAGAAAAAGCCGCTGTGTAAAGTGCATTTTTGCACTTCCAGCGGCTTTTCATACTATTTCCAGATGAAAATGCGCAAGCAGATGGCGCAGGTGAATCTGGTAATGGTATCACTTATGCGCGCTCGGATTCTTCCGCTTTTCGGAAGAATGCCCCCAGCGCCTGTGCAATGCGCGCCCCTTCCCGGCTGATGGTACACACATGCGGCACGCTCTTCAAGCGCAGCACGCCCTTCGTTTTGCTTCGCACCCCCTGCAGAATCACATCCGCGCTGTCAGGCGTGATGACCTGATCGCCGCTGCTCTGCACGCACAGCACCGGGCAGGTGACAGCGCAGAGGTTATCGCGGGCCTCGTGGATAATGCGGCGCAAATCCACCGCGCTTTTCGTCGGAAATCCGGTATACCCCAAGTCGTAGTCGGGAGTGAGTGCGTCGTCCTTGCGTACCTGCCAGCTGATTTCCGGCAAATACGGCGCGGCGAATCGTGCCAGCGGAAACCAGCGGTTCAGCACCCCCATCGGTGCGGAAATCGGCGCAATGGCAGTCGGGTCGCTCTGCTCGGCAATCATCAGCGTCAGGCATCCGCCCATGCTCAGCCCGGTCACGCTGACGAAGCGGTACTGCTCCTTCATTTCCCGGAAGGCTTCCTTCGCCGCGTTCAGCCAATCCTGCCACGAACAGCGGCGCATATCCTCCAGCGTTGTCGCGTGACCGGGCAGGTTGATGGTGCGCACACCAAAGCCCTGCTGCACAAGTCCTTCCGCGAGCGGCCGCATATGCGCTGCCGAACCCGCGAACCCGTGCATCAGCAGCACGCCGTGTTCCCCTTGCCGCACCTCGTACGGCTGACACAGAGGCGAGGAAAAGTCCGCTTCCGGGCGCGTTTTCATGTTGCTTCCTCCTTATTCCACAGCGGAAATTGCTTCCTTTTTGCCCATCACCAGCAGCACATCGCCCGCCATCAGCATTGTTTCTGCGCCGGGCGAAGTGAGGAATTTGCCACCGCGGTGGATGCCCAGCACGCTTACCCCAAAGTTCCGGCGGATGTTGAGTTCGACGATGGTTTTGTCCGCCCAGTCCGTCGGGAGGGTTAGTTCGGCAATCTGGTCGTCGTCGGAAAGCGCCATCAGGTCGAGGATATTGGGCGCGACGAGCGAACGGGCGACGCGCTGCCCCATATCGCGCTCCGGGAAGATAACGCGGTCAGCGCCGACCTTATAGAGGACGCGGGCATGGAGGTCATCGACGGCCTTCGCGAGGATTTTGGGGACGCCGGCTTCCTTGAGCAAAACCGTTGCGAGAATGCTGGCGCGGATATCCGTGCCAATGGCAACGATGGCGGCATCGAAGTTCTGCACGCCGAGTTCCACAAGCGCATCCTCATCCACGGCATTCGCCTGAACCGCCTGCGTCACGTCGGGCGCGATGGCCTCGACGAGCTTCTCGTCTCGATCCACCGCGAGCACCTCATGTCCCAATTCGCACAAGCTCCTCGCCACGCTCGACCCGAAGCGCCCCAAGCCCAGCACCACAAACGACTGCTTCTGTTTCTTCATAACAATTCCTTTCTGAAGGAGGCGCCAGAGGCTCTGCCTCTGGACTCCGGCAGGGCTCTGCC
>ENA-ORUN01001286-ORUN01001286.1-human-gut-metagenome-genome-assembly--contig:-NODE-1286-length-25289-cov-3.932195_pt1 | contig 25289 bp, 29 predicted proteins | sample MGYA00242080_ERZ509209 | MGnify/ENA primary metagenome ERZ509209 (study PRJEB26280, sample SAMEA2338786) | human gut metagenome | biome: human gut; feature: human-associated habitat; material: faeces... | reverse complement strand
GAGCCATGGAAGTTCCGAGCAGATATTTGTGTTCATATACAGCACCTGCTTCAACACAAGGCATGATATAATCATCACAGAATTCATCAACAATATCTTCAATATATAATTTAGAAGCACCGGAGAGTTTTGCACGTTCTTCCAGACCGTCTAATTCATTTCCCTGTCCACAGTTTACACAACAGCAGATTACTTCATAATCGAAGTTTTCTTTTAACCACGGGATTAAAGCAGTTGTATCAAGACCGCCAGAGTATGCTAAAATAACTTTTTCTTTCATGATAAGTTTCCTCCTAAGATTTATAAAAATAAATTTTAAAAATTTCAATTATGTTTTTCAACACGGTTTACTATACAACAACTCTTATAATTATGCAATAGAAAATTGAAAAAAGTGTAAAAAAAATAAAAAAACAAGCAAATAAAAGGTCGAATCAATACCTATTTTAAAAGTAAACCAAATGAAATTGCAGAAAATGAAAAAAATCAAAAATAGGGGTTGAATATTATGCATAAAAGATGTATTATTATGCAATCGGAGCGAATCTTATGCATAAAAAATAAAAATATCGCATAAAAACAGGATTCTTGGACTTTACTCAAATGAAGAACTGCGGTATTATGGTAAAGATAAAGATATAATCAGGGAGTGTGTTCCTTAAAAAAATCGTTAAAAGAGAGGTTGGGAAGATATGATAAAAGCAGGAATAATAGGTGCAACCGGTTACGCCGGAGGAGAATTGGTAAGATTACTTTTAAATCATAAAGATGTTGAGATTAAATGGTATGGTTCAAGAAGCTATATTGATAAGAAATACTATGAAGTATATCAGAATATGTTTCAGTTAGTGGATGACAAATGCATGGATGATAACATGGATGCGTTAGCAGACCAGGTAGATGTTATCTTTACTGCAACTCCTCAGGGACTGTGTGCTTCTTTAATCAATGAAGAAATCCTTTCAAAAGTAAAAGTTATTGATTTAAGTGCAGACTTCCGTTTAAAAGATGTAAAAGTATATGAAGAATGGTATAAAATTGAACACAAAGCTCCACAGTATATTGATGAAGCAGTTTATGGACTTTGCGAAATCAACAGAGAACGGGTGAAAAAAGCAAGAATTGTAGCAAATCCGGGATGCTATACAACCTGCAGTATTTTAACTTGTTATCCGTTAGTAAAAGAAGGATTGATTGACCCGTCTACTTTAATTATTGATGCAAAATCCGGTACATCCGGTGCAGGAAGAGGCGCAAAGATTGATAACCTGTTCTGCGAAGTAAATGAAAATATGAAGGCTTATGGTGTTGCAACACATCGTCATACACCGGAAATTGAAGAACAGCTTGGTTATGCGGCAGGAAAACAGTTCTGCATCAACTTTACTCCACACTTAGTTCCGATGAACCGTGGAATCTTAGCAACTGCTTATGCAACCCTGACAAAAGATGTTAGTTATGAAGAGGTAAAAGCAGTTTATGACAAATATTATAAAGATGAATATTTCGTACGTGTCTTAGACAAAGATGTATGCCCGCAGACAAAATGGGTAGAGGGAAGCAACTTTGTAGATGTCAATTTTAAGATTGACAAGAGAACAAACCGTATCATTATGATGGGTGCAATCGATAATCTTGTAAAAGGTGCAGCAGGACAGGCAGTTCAGAATATGAACCTTTTATTTGGATTTGAAGAAAATGAGGGCTTAAAATTAGTTCCGATGTTCCCGTAAATTACAGAAATAGCATTGTAATAGAGCAATCAGGGGATATTATAATTAAAAAAATAAAATTAAAAGAAGTACACGTCAGGAGGAACACTCATGAAAGTAATAGAAGGCGGTGTAACCGCAGCACAGGGATTTTTGGCGGCAGGACTTTCCGCAGGAATCAAAAAAGGAAATACAAAAGATATGGCAATGCTTTACAGCAAAGTACCTTGTGAAGCCGCAGGAACTTTTACAACCAATATTGTAAAAGCGGCACCGGTGAAATGGGATCAGAAAATTGTATATGAATCAGAAAAAGCGCAGGCTGTCATCTGCAACAGTGGAATTGCAAATGCCTGTACAGGAGAAGAGGGCTTTGGCTATTGTAAGGAAACTGCGAAGGCAGCATCTTTGGCATTAAACATTCCGGAAGATTCAGTTTTAGTGGCTTCTACCGGTGTTATCGGACAGCAGATTCCGATTGAAAAGATTAAAAAAGGAATCGAAAATATGGCTCCGTTACTTTCAGAAAGTATCGGTGCAGGAACACTTGCAGCAGAAGCAATTATGACAACCGATACCGTAAAGAAAGAAATTGCAGTTGAAGTTGAAATTGACGGAAAGAACGTAACCGTTGGAGGAATGTGTAAAGGTTCCGGTATGATCCATCCAAATATGTGTACCATGCTTGGATTTATCACAACGGATGTTGTAATTTCAAAAGAACTGCTTCAGGCAGCCTTAAGTGAGAGCGTAAAAGATACTTATAACATGGTATCCGTAGATGGAGATACTTCCACAAACGATACGGTATTATTACTTGCAAATGGACTTGCGGGAAATAAAAAAATCGAGACAAAAGAAGAAGATTATAAAAAGTTTGCGGAAGCATTAAATTATGTCAATACCTGGTTGGCAAAACATATTGCAGCGGACGGAGAAGGCGCATCCGCCTTATTTGAAGTAAAAGTGATTGGTGCCAAGTCAAAAGAGCAGGCAGTGACGTTAAGCAAATCCATTATTACATCGAATCTGACGAAGGCAGCAATTTTCGGTCATGATGCAAACTGGGGACGAATCTTATGTGCAATGGGCTATTCCGGTGCAGTATTTGACCCTGAAAAAGTAGATTTATATTTTGAAAGCAAAGCCGGAAAATTAAAAATTATTGAAAACGGTGTGGCTACCGGATACAGCGAAGAAGAGGCAACCAAAATTCTTTCAGAAAAAGAAGTAACAGCAATTGCAGATGTAAAAATGGGAACAGCTACAGCAACTGCATGGGGCTGTGACTTAACCTATGATTATGTAAAAATTAATGCGGATTACCGCTCATAAAAGTACAAAAAGAAACAGATGGAGGAACGGGAGAACATGGTAAATCAGAAATATCTTGAAAAAGCAGAAGTACTTATTGAGGCACTTCCTTACATACAGCGTTTTAACAGGAAAGTCATTGTTGTAAAATACGGCGGAAGCGCAATGGTCGATGAAGAACTCAAAAGAAATGTCATCAAAGACGTTGTACTGTTAAAGTTAGTTGGATTTAAACCGATTATTGTACATGGTGGTGGAAAGGAAATCAGCCGCTGGGTAGGAAAAGTCGGAAAAGAAGCAAAATTTGTAAATGGACTTCGTGTGACAGATAAAGAAACTATGGAAATTGCAGAGATGGTGCTTGGGAAAGTTAATAAAGAACTGGTCACTTTAGTGGAATCTTTAGGAGTAAAAGCAATCGGAATCAGTGGAAAAGATGGTGGACTCTTAAAGGTAAATAAAAAACTTTCTCAGGGACAGGATATAGGATATGTAGGAGATATAAAAGAGGTCAATCCGACAATCTTAAATGAATTACTTGAAAAAGATTTTCTCCCGATTGTCTGCCCGGTTGGTCTTGGTGATGATTTTGCAACTTATAATATTAATGCAGATGATGCAGCCTGCGCAATTGCACGCGCAATGAAAGCAGAAAAACTGGCGTTTCTTACGGATATCGAAGGTGTTTATAGAGATCCGAAAGATACATCCAGTTTAATTTCAGAGCTTTTTGTAAATGAAGCAAAAACATTAATCGAAAATGGAAATGTCGGCGGTGGAATGATTCCAAAATTGCAGAACTGTATTGATGCAATTGAGTCCGGTGTAAATCGTGTACATATTTTGGACGGAAGAATCCAGCACTGTCTGTTACTTGAAATCTTTACCAATAAAGGAATCGGAACAGCAATCTTAAGAGAAGGCGAGGGAAAGTACTACAATGAAGAAAACAAGTAGTGAATATATGGAACAAACAGAAGAGTATGTGCTTCATACTTATAACCGTTTTCCGGTTGTAATGGAAAAAGGAGAGGGTGTTCATCTATATGATGTAGACGGAAAAGAATATCTGGATTTCGCAGCAGGAATTGCAGTATTTGCTCTTGGATATAAAAATGAAGACTATAATCAGGCATTAAAAGATCAGGTAGATAAAGTCATTCATACTTCTAATCTGTATTATCATGCACCGCTTGCAGAGGCTGCAAAAAAAGTAGTAGAAGCAACTGGGATGAGCAAAGTATTCTTTACAAACAGTGGAACAGAAGCCATTGAAGGAGCAATCAAAGTGGCAAGAAAATATGCATGGTTAAAAGATGGTTCAAATGACCATGAAATTATTGCAATGCAGCACTCTTTCCACGGAAGAAGTTTAGGCGCACTTGCAGTAACAGGAAATGCACATTACCAGGAACCGTTTAAACCATTAATTGGTGGAATTAAATTTGCACAGTATAATGACCTTGAAAGCGTAAAAGCACAGATTACAGAAAAAACTTGTGCAATTATCTTAGAAACTGTACAGGGTGAAGGCGGAATCTATCCGGCCAAGGCGGAATTTTTAAAAGGAATCCGTGCCCTTTGTGATGAAAAAGACATTTTGCTTATCTTAGATGAAATCCAGTGTGGCATGGGCCGTACCGGAAGCATGTTTGCTTATCAGCAGTATGGTGTGATGCCGGATGTTGTAACCGTAGCAAAAGCATTGGGATGCGGTATTCCGGTTGGAGCATTTGTCTTAAATGAAAAGACAGCAAAACATTCTTTAGTTGCTGGAGACCATGGAACAACTTATGGTGGAAATCCACTGGCTTGTGCAGCAGTGAGCACAGTATTTGATTTGTTTGAAAAAAATAAAATTGTAGAACATGTCAAAGAAGTTACTCCATATCTGGAGAAAAAGCTGGATGAACTGGTTGAAAAATATGACTGCTTCACTGCAAGACGAGGAAAAGGTTTTATGCAGGGACTGGTTGTAGCGGGAAGACCGGTTTCAGAAATTACTTCTAAGGCACTTGAAAACGGACTGCTTGTGATTTCCGCAGGAAGTGATGTACTGCGTCTTGTTCCTCCACTTGTCATTACTGAAAAAGATATTGATGAGATGATAGAAAAATTAGAGAAGAGTCTGTAAGATAGAAAAATTAGAGAAATAAATATAGGGTAAAAAATAGAATAAAGAATAAAATAAAGAATAAAAAAATCCTTCTGCGGAGATTCTAAAAAGAAAAATGATAATTAGAATAATCATACTTAGAACAACGTGGAGGGATTTTTTATGTGGGGAATTTTAACAGCGCTGCTTTCCGGAGCATTGATGAGTATACAGGGTGTGTTTAATACAAATTTAACTAAACAGACGAGTCTGTGGTTGGCAACAGGCTGGGTACAGATTACGGCTTTTCTTATCTGTGTGGGAGCATGGTTTTTTACCGGAAGAGAACCGATTGGAAAATTAATGACCGCAGAGCCGAAGTATATTTTAGCAGGAGGCGTGATTGGTGCATTTATTACGATTACAGTCATTCAAAGTATGGCGGGGCTTGGACCGGCAAAAGCAGCAATGTTAATCGTGATTTCACAGCTTGTAGTAGCCTATTTAATTGAATTACTTGGAATTTTTGGAATGGAAAAAGCTTCCTTTGAATGGAGAAAGGTAATTGGAATGGCAGTTGCAATTGGCGGAATTATTTTATTCAAGTGGGAATCTTGACAGGAGGCAGAAGCAGAGTTTTTTGTCGAACGTATTTTCTTGCCTTTTTAAAATAGAGCGGATATAATAGAAGCGTAAAAACAGAGGGGTGTATAAGAAAAAGAAAGTAAAATGGAAGGGGTCAGGATATGAGTGAGTCCGGCTATTTGGTTTCTCAGGCATCAAAACTTCTTGAAGTGCAGTCTCATGTGCTTCGCTACTGGGAAGAAGAACTGTTATTACCGATAGGAAGAAATGAACTGGGACACCGGTACTACACCCGATATGATATACAGGTTATTTTGTGTATTAAAGAACTGAAGAAAAAAGGTTTTTCATTGAAAGAGATAAAAAAAGTAATTCCGCTGTTTTATGAGACCGTAAAACAGGAAGAAACAAATTCGAAAGGAGATGATTTAGAAAGAGAAGTATTAGAAAAAGAAAATTCACAAAGAATTTCAGAAATAAAAAATTTAGAAAAAGCAGAGAGAAAGTTCGAGACAGCCGTAAATTCTGTAAGTCGTTCTGCATATTCTGGAAAACGTAAAAAAGCGCAGAAAGCAGCAAGAGCGAGAGAACAAAAAAAGAAAAAGGAACAGAACAGACAGACGAACAAACCAGATGGGCAGGAGAGCGGAGTCCCTAAAGAGTTTATGGAAATTTTGAACCGGATTGTAAAAGAGCGGATGAAAGAGCAAAATTACCGGAATCAGGAAGAAGAAAAATGTAGGAAGCTGGATGAAAAAATAAGAATCTGTCAGAAAGCAAGAAAAGAGGTTGCAGTGGCAGTAGAAAAAGAAAAACAGGAAAAACATCATTTTTTCCGAAAAAAAAAGAGTGATGCATGAAGCACCACTCTTCATTTTTGTAATAGCTTTTTAATAAATTAGCCTTCTACGATAGCTTCTGCAGGACAGACACCAGCGCAAGTTCCGCAATCTACACATTCATCAGCGTTGATTTCGTATTTTCCATCTCCTTCAGAGATAGCGCTTACTGGACATTCTCCTTCACAAGTTCCACAGCTTAAACATTCATCTGTAATTACATATGCCATAATAATTATCCTCCTTATATTCTCTGAACTTCATAGCTCAGTTTATATGCATATTCTAATATATTTAGATTGAGAATACAAGTCTTTATTTACAAACAATTTGTGAAAAAAATTATCATCTTATAAATTCAGATAAAAATAGTTGAATATCGGGGGAAAAACGTTTATAATAGGGACGTACGAAAATTAAGGAGGAAATGAAGAATGACAATTTCTAAAGATATGACAATTGGCGAATTAATCCGCACAGATGAAAATATTGTTCCGATTCTTATGAGAGCAGGTATGCACTGCATCGGATGCCCATCCGCTCAGGGTGAAAGCTTAGAAGAAGCTGCTATGGTTCATGGAATCGACGCAGATGTTTTAACTGCGCAGATTAATGATTTTTTGGCAAACAAATAAGAATTAAGCCGAATAATTGTGAGATTTGGTAAATAAAATGCCATCGGGAAAATTATCCTGATGGCATTTTTAAGTCTGTTTTATAAATCAGCAAGTTGTTCTAACGCATGACCGGAAAGAATACAGTCAGCATGTTCAATCAGATGTGCTTCTCCGGCTAAAGAGAATGGTTTTCCACTTCCATATTCGGAGAGCATGTTGCAGACTTTATTAAAATCAGATGGAGAGCTTCCGGACTGATGGAGTACTAAACTGTATTCTTCAGCAAAGTCATCTTTATATAAAGAATTTTTTCCGGTAAAGAAATGATTCAATGCTTTGGAAGCCAGAATTACATCATCAAGTGTATGGAACGTAAAGTTGCGGATTAAATCAAGCTTGATTTCTGTATCCTCTTCGGAAGTTTCTGATTTAGCAGAGGATGCAGATGCTGTATTGGTTTCAGAAGAAGCAGGCTGTGGTTTGGAAGACTTCTTTTTTGCGGCAGCTTTGCTTCTTGCATCATAAACTTTTTGGAAGAGGTCTAAAATATCATCTGCTCCTTCAATAGCTGGAGGGGCGGAAAGCGTATCATTTCCGGAAGAAGAAAACGGTGTAAATTTTGAAAAACGGGTATCTAACTCGTCAGGGTCTTCTACTTTTGTAATGATTAAGACGATACTGTCCATTGAAATTGGAATTGCCTCAATCATAAGAGGAATATTGTCCGCTTCAAATCCAAATTCAATGTTTGCCTGCTGCATCATATCACGAAACAGACTTTTGGCTTTCTCTGTGCCATAAGCAAGCTCACTTAAACGAATCTGGCGGTCTTCTAAATCCGCTTTTGTTAAAGTGCATCGAATCTGATTTTCATTAATTTTTTCTATTTTCATAAATATCACATCCTGTCTCAAACTATTCTACAATCAAAAGAATATACTTTTTCATTTATATTATATACTATCAAAACGAAGAATGTAAAGCAGTTCCTTGTTTTTTCATAAATCTTCCGAATTTTAAGTAAAAATGCTTGTGGGAAAGCAGGGAGCATGGTATAGTAATACTACAGATAAAAAGGCTGGGCAGGTTTTATGGAAAGGAGGATAAAAAAACTTCAAATCCTTTATTTAGTCGAAAGCCAAATAGAATAAAAGCAAATGAATTAATGATAGAAACAAATTCATTTATAGAAACAAATCAAAATAATCTGAGACAATTTTCTAATCATATAACCATCTGGTTAAATCGGAACATTCATTCAGAATGTCTGTAGAAATTTCCAATTTGAAAGAACAAAATATAAGAGCATAAATATAAGAATATAAAAAAATCAAAAAACGTCAAAGCTTTTTTGTCTGTAAGGAGATTTGCGCCTGTGCCAAATATCAGAATGTTACATATCTGCTATTTTGTTTCTGCTGTTATCATATATCACAAATATGTATTCTGTGAATACATAAATACAGAAAGGCAGAAAAAGTGTATGAGCAAAGAAAAAGAACCATCCCCGCTTGGGCGTGAACTGGAAACCTATCAAACAGAAGGAATTCCGCTGTGGCTGAACGGAAAACCAAGTACACCGGAAGAAATCGTGCATGCCTGCATGATTGAAGAAGAAGGTACTTATATGCGGGATTATGTGCAGAATGAAAGGGGGAAAGTGGAACGGCTTGAATTTGATTTGATAAAATTAAAAAAAGAAGAAACATAAAAATAAAATGCTATAGGTCCCCGCTTAGGCATAAAAGAAAGGCTGCTGCTTTCATGAATAAAAATTCGGAAAGTAGCAGCCTTTTTGAGTTTCTCTGAATCTTAAAAAAACATAAATTGTCGAAGAAAGATAATGACGGAAGCGAAAAGTATGTTATAATGAAAAAGAATTTGAAGATAAGGAGCGCAAAATGAGTGGAAAAAAAAGAAAAGAAATGGTTCCTGTCATTGTTGTGATTTTATTGATTGTACTGGTTGGATGTGTGGGTGCTCTAACCGCAGTTATCAAAAGAATGACGCCGTCGGATGAGAGGATGGACGTTCGCACTTATTATGGGCTGACTTCGGATGACGATGTCGCTCTGGTTTTGCAAAACACAGTCAGTGATAGAAAAGCGAAAATGATAGACGGACATATTTATCTGGATTATGATACAGTATCCGATGTTTTAGGTGGACGTTTCTACTGGGATGAAGCAAATCAAAAGATGCTTTATTCAACACCGTCAGAAGTGATTTCAATTTCACCGGACAGTAATACTTATACTGCCGGAGGAAAAGAAAAGACAGAAGAATATCCGATTATCTGTGAAAAAGAGGATACCGTATATCTGGCATTGGAATTTATCGAACAATATATGCAGATTATGGTGACAAAGAGTGAGAATCCGGATAAAGTGATTATTTCTTATAAATTTGGAACACAAAAAACGGTAACAGTAACAGAGGATACGGTAGTTCGTTATCGCGGTGGAATTAAAAGTGAAATTCTAACCGATGTCAAGAAAAAGGACAAATTGGTGCTGCTGGAGACACTGGATGAATGGTCAAGAGTTGCAACGGAAGATGGATTTGACGGTTATATCAAAAATGACAGTATTTCAGATGCAAAGGAAGAGAAAACCGAGTATCAGGGCGAATTTAATGAAACTTATACAAGTCTGACCAGAGATTATAAAATTAATTTAGCCTGGCATCAGGTAACTTCCGAAGATGCAAATAAGGCATTATCAGAAGTACTTTCCGGAACAAAGGGAATTAATGTGCTTTCCCCTACCTGGTTTTCTGTGACCGGAACAGATGGAGCAATTTCTTCGCTTGCAAGTGCAGATTATGTAAAGACTGCGCATGAAGCCGGAATGGAAGTCTGGGGACTGGTAGACAATTTTAATTCGAGTGTCAGTACACTTGCAACGCTTTCGAATACCGCTTCAAGAAATCATCTGGTAGAGATGCTTCTCTCAGAAGCAAAACGGGTTGGAATGGATGGAATTAATGTGGACTTTGAGTCTATGACAAAAGAGGAAGCCCCTCATTTTATTCAGTTTATCCGTGAACTTTCCATCGGATGCAGGAAGAACAGTCTTGTGTTATCTGTGGATGATCCGGTGCCGGAATTTACAACTTACTATAATCGTAAAGAGCAGGGGATTGTAGCAGATTATGTGATTATTATGGGATATGATGAACATACGGAAGGCTCAGAAAAAGCCGGTTCGGTGGCATCTCTTCCATTTGTGGAAAAAGGAATTACGCAGACTTTAAAAGAAGTTCCTGCAAATAAAGTAATTAATGGAATGCCATTTTACACCAGAATGTGGTATACTGATACTACTGGCAGTGTGACGAGTGAAATTCTTGGAATGAGTCAGGCTGGACAGTCAGTAGAAAATATGGGAATGACCTCTGCCTGGGATGAGAAAACTTCACAGAACTATGCAGAACTGGAAACAGGAAGCGGAAAATACCAGATGTGGCTGGAAGATGAACAGTCTCTGGAAGAAAAGCTGAAGTTATTTCAAAAATATGAGCTGGCAGGAGTGGCGGAATGGAAACTGGGACTGGAGCGCAACAGCGTATGGGATTTGATTGAGCAGTACCTTAAGTAGAAAATCCGTAAAATGTAATGGAAATTATTTTGCAAAAATAGAAAGGAAGACAGTGATATGGCAGAAGAAATGTTTAAAACAACATTAATGGGTGGATTTGATAAGGATGACGTACAGGAAAAAGTACAGAAGATGAAAGATGAAACAGCTCAGCAGCAGCTTGCCTTCAAAAAAGAGATTGAAGAAAAAGAACAAAGAATTGCTGAACTGCAGAAAAGACTGGAATTAAAAGAAGCCAATCAGGAACGTCTGGAAAGAGAGATTCAGGAAAAATACCAGAAATATGTAGATAATTATGAAACCATCGGAAGCGTTGGAAGCACAGTTAAGAGCGGACAAAATGATTGAAGAAACACAGGAAAAATGCGACAAGATGGTTGCCGATGCAGAAGCAGAAGCAAAGCAGAAAATTGCCGATGCAGAGTTGGAAATTGATGGCAAACTCTTAGATGGAAAGAAAAAATACCTGGCATTACAGGAAGAGATGAGCCAGATTGTAGAGTTAATTAACAGTGCACAGAAGCATTTCGCAGATTCTTATAACGAAGTACATAAAATCATTGATGCAATGCCGACTTCTTTTGCTGAAATGGAAGGTGTGGAAAGTGAACTTCTGCCGGAAACAGAGAAAGAAGGGGCAGAAGTAGAGGCAGAGGCAGAAGTAGAAACAGAAAGTGAGCTTGAAACAGAAGCGGAAGCAGAGACTGAAGATGCAGAAACAGAAGAAACACAGGAAATCGAACCGTTAGATGAAGAAGACGAAGACTTGGATGCACTCGATGATTTAGATGAAAATTTAGATGACTTGGAGCTGACTCCGCTTGAAGAGGAGGAAGAGGAAGAAGAAGAAAACAGCGAGGCATTGGATGAAGATGAAAAGATTGCGCTTCAGATTTCAAAACTCTTAAATCAGGAAGACCAGTACATGATGGAAAATGAAGAAGAATAATTTTTTAGAAGTTCTGAATCATTTCGATTGAGAAAATAAAAATCCTTTAAAGCATATACTTAACAGAGTATACTTTAAAGGATTTTTTATTTATGAAAAAGCATATCGCACAGACTGTTATGGCATTGCTTCTTCTGGTTTCTGTCTTTTTTCTTTCAAAAGAAGGGGCACAGCTGGCAAATGGAACACCTAAAAAAAGCAAGGGAGTAATTGTTGTAGACAGCGGGCATGGCGGAATAGACCCGGGAGTGATTGGACAAAATGAATTAAAAGAAAAAGAGATTAATCTTGCAATTGCGAAAAAGCTGGAACGTTTGTTAAAGGCAGCTGGATATGACGTGATTATGACAAGGAAAAAAGACGAAGGACTGTATGAAGAAAACAGTCCAAACAAAAAAGTGCAGGATATGCAGAAAAGATGTGAGATCATTAAAGAAAATCACCCTCTTTTAACAGTCAGCATTCATCAGAACAGTTATCCGGATGAACAGGTCTGTGGACCGCAGGTGTTTTATTATGAAAGTTCAGCAGAGGGGAAGAAGCTTGCAATATGTATTCAAGAAGCATTGAATGAAAAATTAAAGATTGAGCATCCAAGGGTAGAGAAGTCCAATCGTACTTATTATCTTTTAAAAAGAAGCGAGGGGATCTTAAATATTGTGGAATGTGGTTTCTTAAGTAATAAAAAAGAAGCGGGGCTGTTAGTGCAGGATGAGTATCAAGAAAGAGTGGCGAAGGCAGTTGAAAAAGGAATTTTAAAATATCTGGAAGATTAACCGCTTTTATGATATGATAAAGATGTATGTGAAGATAGAAAGAGAGTGTAATTGTGATTACAAAAATAGTAAAAGTAGATAAAGAACATCCGGATGAAGCGGCAATAAAAGAAGCTGGAGAAATCTTGAAAAACGGTGGGCTTGTGGCATTTCCGACAGAGACAGTATATGGTTTGGGTGGAGATGGATTAAATGCTCGTTCTTCAGAAAAAATATATCAGGCAAAAGGCCGTCCATCGGATAATCCGCTGATTATTCATATTGCCCAATTGGAAGACTTGGATAAGATTGCAGAGGATGTTCCGGACGGCGCAAAAAAACTGGCAGAAAAATATTGGCCCGGACCTCTTACGATGATTTTTAAGAAAAAAGACATTGTTCCGATTGAGACAACAGGAGGTCTTGAAAGTGTGGCAGTGCGTATGCCGTCTCATAAGGTGGCAAGAGCGCTAATATGCTATGGCGGAAAATATGTGGCAGCTCCGAGTGCAAATACTTCAGGACGTCCAAGTCCAACACTTGCAGAGCATGTAATAGAGGACTTGAATGGCAAAGTAGATATGATTTTAGATGGCGGTGAAGTTGGAATTGGTCTGGAATCAACGATTGTAGATTTTACAGAGAAAATTCCGGTTATTTTAAGACCAGGCTATATCAATCAGAAGATGATTGCAGAGGTAATCGGAGAAGTGCGAATGGATAAAGGGCTTTTGATTACCGATGCCTCTGTGAGACCGAAAGCACCGGGAATGAAGTATCGTCATTATGCCCCGAGAGCGGAGTTGACCATTATTGAAGGAGAAACAGAAGCAGTTGTAGCGGCAATTAATGAGAAATGCCGTAAAGCAGAAGCCGAAGGTCTTCGCGTTGGTGTTATCGGAACAGATGAGACAAAAATGCTTTATCATGCATCTGTTGTAAAAAGCATCGGAAGCAGACAGGATGAAGAAAGCATCGGTCTGCATTTATTTAGAATATTAAGAGAGTTTGACAGTGAAAATGTCAATTTGATTTTTTCGGAATCGTTTGATACACCGAATATGGGTCAGGCAATCATGAACCGTCTGTTAAAGGCAGCGGGACATCATGTAATAAAAGTATAAAAAACAGGAGGAAAACTTATGATAGCATTAGGGTGCGACCATGGGGGATTTGAATTAAAACAGGAGATTATTGCTTACTTAAAAGCACGTAAAATCGAGTATAAAGATTTTGGATGCTACGATAATAAATCTGTGGATTATCCGGTTTATGCAAAATTAGTAGGAAAAGCAATTCAGTCTGGAGAGTGTGAAAAAGGAATCTTAATCTGTGGAACGGGAATTGGTATTTCGATTGCAGCAAACAAGATGAAAGGAATCCGTGCGGCAGTTTGTACAGACTGCTTCTGTGCTGAGGCAACAAGACTTCATAATGATTCTAACGTACTTGCACTTGGAGGCAGAGTCGTAGGACCTGGTCTTGCAATCAAAATCGTAGATACTTTTTTAAATACAGAATTTTCAGGCGAAGAAAGACATCAGAGAAGAATCAACCAGATTGAAGATTAAAAATTAAAAAAATTGAATTCAGGAAAATTAAGACAGTAGGCTTAAAAATTTTGCAAAGAAAACAGGAGATAAGAAAATGGCGAAAATTAAAATTATGGAACATCCGTTAATTCAGCACAAAATTGGTATCATCAGAAGAAAAGAGACAAGTTCAAAAGAGTTTCGTGAACTGGTTAGTGAAATTGCAATGTTTATGGCTTATGAGGCAACCAGAGACTTAAAATTAACGGACATTGAAATTGAAACACCTCTTCAGAAAACAGTAGTAAAAGAGCTGGCAGGAAAAAAACTTGCGGTTGTTCCGATTTTAAGAGCCGGTCTTGGAATGGTAGAAGGTATGCTTGCTATGGTTCCGGCTGCAAAAGTAGGACACATTGGTCTTTACCGTGACCCGGAGACTTTAAAACCGGTGGAATATTACTGTAAACTTCCGGCAGACTGTGAAGAAAGAGAAGTATTTGTAACAGACCCGATGCTTGCAACCGGTGGTTCTGCGATTGCTGCGATTACGATGTTAAAAGAAAAAGGAGTAAACAACATCCGTTTCCTTTGTCTGCTTGCTGCACCGGAAGGATTAAAAGCACTAAGCGAAGCACATCCGGATGTTGATATCTATGTAGGTGCATTAGATGAATGTCTCAATGAACATGGTTATATTGTACCGGGACTTGGTGACGCAGGAGACCGCATTTTCGGTACGAAATAAAAAAACATACTTTCGAAGTTTCAGACACGAAAATAGTTACAGTGAAGATTCTGAGAATAAATAAAGGCAGAGGAAAGTAATGACGGGGAAGAGAAAAGATTATATATCCTGGGATGAGTATTTTATGGGAGTTGCAAAGCTTTCCGGAATGCGCTCCAAAGACCCGAATTCTCAGGTGGGAGCATGTATTGTAAGTTCAGATAATAAAATATTATCTATGGGATATAATGGATTTCCAAGTGGATGTTCTGATGATGAATTTCCATGGGAAAGAGAAGGCGAGCCTTACAATACCAAATATCTGTATGTAACGCACAGTGAACTCAATGCGATTTTAAATTACAGAGGCGGTTCTTTGGAGGGCGCAAAATTGTATGTTTCCCTGTTTCCCTGTAATGAATGTGCAAAGGCAATCATTCAGGCGGGAATCAAGACAATTGTTTATGACAGCGATAAATACAGTGATACACCGGCAGTAAAAGCATCGAAACGAATGTTAGATGCAGCCGGAGTCCGTTATTATCAATATACACATACAGGCAGAAAAATCAGCTTTGATGTTTAAAAGAAAATCAGCAAAAATTTTCAACCTTCTATAGTTGGTGAGAAAAACTGTATTTTCTATGAAAGAGAGAGTTTTGAGATAACGGCTAAAAGGAGAAACAGAAAAAATGAAAATAAATGTTCCGAAAGAAGTTCAAGAAATCATTTCCGTCTTGCAGGAACATGGGCATGATGCTTATGCGGTAGGGGGCTGTGTCAGGGACAGTCTCCTTGGCAGAGCACCGGCAGACTGGGATATTACAACATCAGCAAAACCGATGGAAGTAAAGCGCCTTTTTCGTCGTACCGTTGATACTGGAATCCAGCATGGAACGGTAACTGTTATGTTTGGCAAAGAAGGATTTGAAGTAACAACTTACCGTATTGATGGAGAGTATGAGGATGGACGTCATCCAAAAGAAGTAACTTTTACCGGAGAGGTAAGAGAAGATTTACGTCGAAGAGATTTTACCATTAATGCGATGGCGTACAATGACAAAGAAGGACTGCTTGATTTATTTGGAGGGATTGATGATCTGAATAAGAAAGTTATTCGGTGTGTGGGAAATCCGGAAGAACGTTTTACAGAGGATGCCCTTCGGATTATGCGTGCCGTGCGTTTTGCCGGTCAGCTTGGTTTTTCAATTGAAGAAAAAACAAAACAGGCAGCATCGAAACTTTCAGGTAATCTTGAGAAAATCAGTGCAGAACGAATCGAGACAGAAATTCGAAAACTTTTGTTATCAAATCATCCGGAACTTTTAAGAACAGCTTATGAACTTGGAATTACAGAAGTAGTACTTCCGGAATTTGATGCCATAATGCAGACCGAACAAAATACACCACATCATTTTACCAATGTGGGAGAACACACATTAAAGGCTTTGGAACTCATTCCGGCAAATAAGGTTTTGCGTTATACCATGCTGCTTCATGATATGGGGAAACCGAAAATGAAAACTACCGATGAAAATGGAAGAGATCATTTTAAAGGACATGGAGAAGAAAGCGAGAGAATCGCAAATGAAGTGCTGCATCGGCTAAAAATGGATAATGACACGATAAAGAAAGTGACCAAACTGGTAAAATGGCATGATGTGAGAACCCAGCCGACACCAAAAGCAGTAAGAAAAGCCATGAATAAACTGGGAGAAGAATTGTATCCTCTGCTTCTACAGGTACAGTATGCCGATACAATGGCGCAGAGTACCTATCAAAGAGAGGAAAAACTGGAACGGATTCATAAAGTAAAAGTAATTTATGAACAAATTATTGAAGAGAAACAGTGTTTCTCTATTCGTAATCTTGCAGTGAATGGAAAAGATTTGATTGCAATTGGAGTAACGCAGGGAAAACAGATAGGAGAAATCTTAAATATACTTTTAGAAGATGTTTTAGAAGAACCGTCTCATAATACAAAAGAATATTTACTTGAACTGGCGAAAAATAAAATCGGACAGGAAGCATGATGCCCATGTTTTCTGTCTGTTTTTTGGTTTCCGTTTCTTTCGTATTCTTTCTTATACTAGTCCTCAAAAAAACTGCATACAATAAAAAGACAGATTAATGTATGAGTGAGTTCTTTTGGTTTTTAGAAAGAGTCCTATCGTATGTATGGAAAATAAGGGGGAGGAAAAAAGGAGTGCATGACAGGGGGATTAGCATTTTAGAAAAGTATGATTTAGAAGCATCGGCTGCAAGCAGAGGTCGTGGTGCTTTAATTTGCCAGACCGGGCAGGGGCTTGTTTTAATCAGAGAGTATTACGGTTCAATAAGAAAATTAGAATATCAGGCGAAACTACTTGAAAAAATTTCAGGTCAAAAAGAAATTCATGTAGATACACTAAAACGAAATAAAGAAGAAAACTATATTACAGTTGATAAAGAAAATATTCCATATCTGGTAAAGAACTGGTACGATGGAAAAGAATGTGATACACAGTCCCGCAAGGATATCATGCGCAGTGTAAAAGCACTTGCCAGCTTACATAAAACAATGCAGATGCCGGTCTGGGAGCATTATGTGAGGGAATCTCTTTTGAGTGAATATGAACGCCACAATCGGGAATTGAGAAAAATTAAAAAGTTTATATTTCAAAAACATCAGAAAAATGAATTTGAACGCTGTTATCTGGAACATGCAGACCGTTATCTTTGCTGTGCAGAAGAGGCTTTTAAGCGTATCAGTCAATCTTCTTATGACAGACTGCGTACCGTAAGCCTGGAAAGAGGCTGTGTCTGCCATGGAGCGTTTCATCAGCATAACATTTTGATGTGGGATTCAGAAACTGCGGTTGTCAACTTTGATAATTGGAATTATGATGTGCAGATGGCAGATTTGTATCAGTTTATGAGAAAGATATTAGAGAAACACGGTTGGGACAAAGAACTGGGAAAAGAGATGATTCAAAGCTATTGCGAGATTCGCCCGCTCATAAAAGAAGAGAGGGAAAATCTTGCCGTCCGATTTGCTTATCCGGAAAAATTCTGGAAACTTGCAAATTATTATTATACGCACAATAAAGTCTGGATTCCGAAAAAAAATCTGGAAAAACTTAAAAAGCTGATTTCTCAGTACGAAAAGTGGCTTGAATTTGTAGAAAGTATCAACACATTGGAAAAATAAGAGAAAAAGATGTCCGGGGCTTTTTGAATACGCTTGACAAACTATAGGAAACAAGGTATAAATAACAGTATGTTGAGGTTGTATTTTGCAGCCACAGTTAGAATCAACATTGTAAATAAGATTATTTATTTTAGGAGGAAATATTCATGAACAGAACAGAATTAGTTGCAGCTATGGCAGCAGAAACTCAGTTATCAAAAAAAGATGCAGAAGCAGCTTTAAAAGCATTTATCGATGTAGTATCTGCTGAATTAAAGAAAGGTGAAAAAGTTCAGTTAGTTGGTTTTGGTACTTTCGAAGTAGCTGAAAGAGCAGCAAGAGAAGGAAGAAATCCTCAGACTGGTGAAACTATGACAATCGCAGCTTCTAAAAATCCAAAATTTAAAGCTGGTAAAGCATTAAAAGATATGGTAAACGCATAAAAAATGAGATTAGACAAATATTTAAAAGTCTCCCGTCTGATTAAGCGCAGAACTGTTGCAAATGAAGCCTGTGATGCGGGACGTGTTCTGATTAATGACAAACCGGCAAAGGCATCTGCGCAGGTAAAAGCAGGAGATATTCTGGAAATCCAGTTCGGAAGCAAGAATGTTCGAGTGGAAGTGCTGGATGTGCAGGAAACGGTGAAAAAAGAAGCAGCAAGCGAGCTGTTCCGTTACCTTTAAAATTTGTGTATATTAGAGAAAAATCCCCCATATAATCTTTTTAAGAGAGTTGGGGGATTTTTTATTTTGGAAGAAAAAGTGGTGGAAAGAAGAGCACATAAACTGGAACTTCGTGCAAGAAATAAGGGGAGTATAACCGGAGTCAGTGATGTGCTCTGTTTTGATGAAGAAGAGATTCGTTTGGTGACAGAATTGGGTATTTTAAGTGTAAAGGGAAAAGAACTGCATGTGACACGGCTTGATTTGGAAAAACAAGAGGTAGACATTGCAGGGAAAGTAGACAGCCTTATTTACGACCGGGCAAGGGGAGAAAGTGTGCAGGGAAAAGAAGGAATGATAAAGAGGTTTTTTAAATAAAGATGAGCAAATATATGGAACAGGAATTTTTGCTTCTTCTGAAACTTTTCCTGACGGGGATTTTCCTTGGTCTGCTTTATGACTGCCTTAGAATCTGGCGCAGTGTGATGACGAACAGCCGTTTCTGGATTGATTTACAGGATTTAATTTATTGGAGTAGTGCGGGTCTTTTTGTTTTTTATGTTATATATATGGAAAATAATGGTCAGATACGTGTTTATGCGCTGGCTGGAATGGCAGCAGGAGCTCTTTTTTATTATGCGACAATAAGCAGATGGATTGTGAGACTGTTTGGATTTTTATTGTTGAAAATCGTAACTTTATTTGGAATCTTGCTGACTCCTCTACACAGGGGAAGAAAAAGGTTGAAATTATGTATTAAAAGAGTTAAACTTTTTTTGTATGAACAAAAGTCGATACAAAAAGTCAGGAAGAATCAGAATGAGAAAGAAAGAAAATCAAAAATTCAGTCGGAAACGAAGAGAAAAATTAAAGAAAGATGAAAATAGACAGCCGGAAAGCAAAACGGCGATGATTAGTGTGATTTTAGTTGCTTCTGCACTTTCGATTTCTTTAATGGCAAGAAGTTATGCATTAGAAGAAAAAATAGGTGACTATAAAAGCCAGAGAAAAGAAGTCAAGGCACAGATATCAGCAGAGGAGCAGCGCACAAAAGAGATTGAAGTATTAAAAGAATATATGCAGAGTGATGAATATGCAAAACAGGTAGCAAGAGAAAAACTTGGACTGGTGGAAGGAGATGAAATTATTTTTAAAGAAAAGTGATAATTTTGTCTAAAATTTTTTGAAAACCAGAACATGTTTTTGACAAAGTTTAAAAGAAAAAACATCTATAATACTCTTTGGACAGGAGTGGCTGTTTAGGGAGGGATATAAGATGCAGGAATGGATGATTGCCATGTTCATAGTCAGTATCCTGTTAATACTGAGGGACATGGCAAAAACTGTTTTTTCAGATATGAGAAAAAGTGCGGCAACTGTAATTTATGAAGAGCATCCGCAAAAAGAGAGAATGAGACGTTATGCCGCTGCATTTCAAAAGCTTGCGGATAGTTTTTATGGACTTCCTTATCGAAAAGACTATATCAGCAATGGAGAGCTGGAAGACATGATTCGACAGCTTCGGGATGGTCCTTGCAGAAGTTGTACGGCGGGAAAACTCTGTTGGGAAGAACATCCTTTGCAGACGTATCAGATTTTATATCATCTGCTTCGTTTGATGGAAAAACAGGATGTACAGAAAATCATGTCGGCAAGAGCGAATTTAACAGAGTTTTGTATCAATCAGGGGAAAATGACGGAACAGATGCAGAGGCTGATGGAACGACAGAAGCAAATCCTGATTTGGAATAATAAACTGCTGGAAAATCGGATGGCGGTTGCAGAACAGTTGGGAGAGATGGCACAGCTTATGAATACGCTGTCGAATGAACTCTTTGATATTATCCCTGTAGATGCCGTGTTTCAGGAAGAGTTAAAACGTCGTTTAAAGAAAAAACATATTTTGGCAGGAAATATCTGGATGTTAGAACAGCCAGACGAGAAAATCCAGTATTTCTGTGAATTATATACGAAAGGAAAACGCTGTATTTCGGCAGCAGAAGCAGGACAGGTACTTTCAAAAATGTGTGGCTGTCAGATGACACCCCGAATAGAGGGCAAGATGTTTCTGACAAAAGAAAAGATGACCGTGCGATTTGTAGAGGATGTAAATTTTCGGATTTTATATGGAGCTGCAAAGGTAACAAAAGACAGAGAAACAATTTCCGGTGATAATTATATGTGCACGGCAGAAGATAATGGTCAGTTTTTTATGTGTCTTTCGGATGGAATGGGTTCTGGACTCGAGGCTTGTAAAGAAAGCGAACATGTGGTAGATTTATTGGAACAGCTGGTGGAGTCTGGATTTTCAGGGGAAAGTGCGGCAAAATTAGTGAATTCTGTTTTAAATCTTCAGATGCGGGGCGGTAAATTTTCAACCGTTGATGTGTCAATCATTGATTTATATACGGGAATGTGCCATTTCTTAAAGGCTGGTGCAGCAACGACATTTATCAAGCGTGACCAGTGGGTTGAGAGTATTTCATCGGAGAGTATGGCACTGGGGCTGGTATTTCCGGCAGATTACGAATCACTGACAAAAAAGTTGTATAATGGTGATTTTTTAATTATGGTGACGGATGGAGTTTTAGATGCACTTCCGGAGGAGCGGGCCGAGGAGACTTTAAAGGAAATTATTTTACAGACTCATGCGAAAGCGCCTCAGGAATTAGGAAGAGGAATTTTACAGAAAGTGCTGGCACTTTGTGAATATAAGGCAGCAGATGATATGACTGTGCTGGCAGCAGGCGTATGGAAAAAATAAAGATTGGAAAACAGATGAAATGAAAAAGGTATTTTCCTATATCGAACAATATCAGATGATAAAACCGGATGACAGGGTGATTGTGGGGCTTTCAGGAGGCGTAGACTCAGTAGGGCTTCTGCTTTTATTAAAAGAATATCAGACAGAATGTCAAAAGAAATCTCCGGAAAAAAATTCTTTTTTGCTTGAGGCAGTCCATGTCAATCATCAGATTCGAGGTGAAGAAGCAAACAGGGACGAAACATTTGCAAAAGACTTGTGTGAGTCACTTGGTGTTTCCTGTTCCTGTTATTCCTATCCGGTTTTAGAACTGGCAAAAAAGCAACATTTAACGGAAGAAGAAGCAGGGCGGATGGTCAGACATCGGGCGTTTGAGACGCAGGCGAAAAAGGCGAAAGAGACCGTTAAAATCGCACTTGCACATCACAGAGATGATTTGGCGGAGACAATGATTCATAATCTGGTACGGGGAACAGGAATCGGTGGAATGGCGGGAATCCGTCCGGTTACAGAGATTAATGGGATTTCTTATATTCGTCCGCTCCTTTGTGTGGAAAAAGAAGAAATTAAAGAATGGCTGGAAAATAAAAATCAGCTTTGGGTAGAAGACAGTACCAACAAGGAAGCTTCTTATACAAGAAATAAAATCCGTCAGAATATTCTTCCACAGTTGAAAGAACTGAATGAAAAAGCAGTCCTGCATCTGGCAAATGCAGCAGAAACTTTTCTTATGGCAGAGGAATATATTGGCAGAAATGCGGATATGATGTATAACAGATATGTAATCTGTAAAAAGGACAGAACAATCATAAAACAGGGATTATTTCAGGAAGATAGATTAATGCAGTCTTATGTGATTCAAAGAGCGGTTTCTGAGACAGCAGGTAAAAAGAAGGATATCGGAATGTTACATGTCAAGCTGATACAGGAGCTTGAAAAGAAGCAAAGCGGAAGCCGAATTTCTCTGATTTACGGGATTACAGTCTGGCAGAATTATGGGGATATCTGTCTGATAAAGGGAGAACTTGAAAAAAAATCAGAAATAGAGCTGAAAATGGAAGTATTTCCTTATGAAAACATGCAAATTCAGGAAAAAAAGTATACGAAATGGTTTGATTATGATAAAATAAAAGAGATTCCGTGTGTGAGAAAAAGACAGGCGGGAGATTTCCTTACCGTAACGAAAGAGGGAGGAAGAAAAAAATTAAAAGATTATTTGATTGACTGTAAAGTTCCAAGACAAGAAAGAGACAGTCTTACTGTTTTAGCAGACGGTTCTCATATTTTATGGGTAGTAGGATATCGTATCAGCGAATACTATAAAGTTACGGAAAAGACGAAAACAGTAATCAGAGTACATGTAAAAGGAGAAAGCGAAGATGAGTGAAACAATCAGAGAGTTAATCAGTGAAGAAGATGTGGCTGGAAAAGTAAAAGAAATCGGAGCACAGATTACAAAAGATTATGAAGGTAAAGCGGTTCATTTAATCTGCGTTTTAAAAGGCGGAGTGTTCTTTACCTGTGAACTGGCAAAAAGAATTGAAGTGCCGGTAAGCCTTGACTTTATGTCTGTATCGAGTTATGGGGATGATACTAAATCAAGTGGAGTGGTAAAGATTATTAAAGACTTAGATGAGAGTATTGAAGGAAAAGATGTTCTTATTGTAGAAGATATTATTGATTCCGGAAGAACATTAAGCTATTTAATCGAAGTATTAAAACAGAGAAATCCGGCAAGCATCCGTCTGTGTACCTTGCTTGACAAGCCGGAAAGACGAGTAAAAGATGTAAAAGTAGATTATGTATGTTTCAATATTCCGGATGAATTTGTAGTGGGATATGGTCTGGACTATGCACAGAAATACAGAAATCTTCCATTTATTGGAGTGGTAGAATTCTAAGGTCAGTCCGGTGAAAGGAGATACACGAAGTGAATAAGCAGGCAAGAAGCTGGATTCCAAGTATTCTGCTGTTGATTGTATTGTTTGTTGGCGGTTACTGGTTTATGACCAGACAGTTTACAATTAATAACAGTTATTCCCAGCAGGATTTCTATGAATCCGTACAGAATAATGAAGTGGAAAGTGTATACATCCATCCGAACAAAGAATACCCAACCGGAAGAGTGTCAGTTGATTTAACAAATGGAAATTCCGTACAGTTTTACGCTTTAGATGTAAAAGAAATACAGGATTTTTTGGGAGATTATTCAGAAATTGCACTGGAAGTCGGAGATGTTCCGGGAGATAATATTTTCCTGTCTTCTGTACTGCCGATTATTTTAGTGGCAGGGATGGCATTTTTCCTGATTAGTATGATGAGCAGACAGATGTCTGGAGGCGGAGGTGGCGGAACCAATGCCAAGATGATGAACTTCGGAAAGAGCCGTGCCAAGATGACGGTGAATGAAGAAAATAAGGTGACATTTAAAGATGTTGCCGGTTTGGAAGAAGAAAAAGAAGACCTTGAAGAAGTAGTCGATTTCTTAAAGAATCCACAAAAGTATACAAAAGTCGGGGCGAGAATCCCAAAAGGTGTGATTTTAGTCGGACCTCCGGGAACCGGTAAAACCCTGCTTGCAAAAGCAGTTGCGGGTGAAGCCGGAGTGCCGTTCTTCTCGATTTCCGGTTCGGATTTCGTAGAGATGTTTGTTGGTGTAGGTGCATCGAGAGTCCGTGATTTATTTGAAGAAGGCAAAAAAAATGCACCATGTATTATTTTTATCGATGAGATTGATGCGGTAGCAAGAAAACGAGGCACTGGAATGGGCGGTGGTCATGATGAAAGAGAACAGACTTTGAACCAGTTATTGGTTGAAATGGATGGTTTTGGAGTCAATGAGGGAATCATTGTGATGGCTGCGACAAACCGTGTAGATATTTTAGACCCTGCCATTTTACGTCCGGGACGCTTTGATAGAAAAGTTGGAGTTGGAAGACCGGATATTAAAGGCAGAGAGGAAATTTTAAAAGTTCATGTAAGAAAGAAACCTCTTGGAGAGGATGTCGATTTACATGAAATTGCAAGAACAACCGCCGGATTTACCGGTGCAGATTTGGAAAATCTTATGAATGAAGCTGCGATTTTAACTGCCAAAGATGGAAGGTATTATCTGACGCAGAAAGATATCCGTCAGGCATTTGTAAAAGTTGGAATCGGTGCAGAAAAGAAAAGTAAGGTTATTTCAGAAAAAGAAAAGAAAATTACAGCATATCATGAAGCGGGACACGCAATTTTATTCCACCTTCTGCCAAATATGGGACCGGTTCACACGATTTCTATCATTCCGACCGGTCTTGGGGCAGCTGGATATACGATGCCGCTTCCAGAGGCAGATGAAATGTTTAACAGCAAAAATAAAATGCTTGAGAACATTGTAGTAGACTTAGGAGGAAGAGTTGCAGAGGAACTTATTTTCAAGGATGTGACGACCGGTGCTTCTCAGGATATCAAACAGGCAACACAGCTTGCAAGGGCGATGGTGACACAGTACGGAATGTCAGATAAAGTCGGATTGATTAACTACGGAAGTGATGAGGACGAAGTGTTTATTGGTCGTGATTTGGCGCATACGAGAAATTATGGCGAACAGACCGCAGCAGTGATAGATAGTGAAGTAAAAAGAATCATTGATGAAGCATATTCACAGGCAAAAGAGCTGATTGGTTCACATATAGATGTCTTACACAAGTGTGTGGAACTGCTGTTGGAAAAGGAAAAAATCGGACGGGAAGAATTTGAGGCATTGTTTTCAGAAAATGAGGAGCAAAAAAGCTTAGAGAATGATTTGGGCGGTACTTTGTATGATTTAACAAAGAGATAAGCAGAGTCGTTTTATAGAGCATGTAAAATTATTCAAAAAAAGTTTTAAAATAATAATAAGATTGTGCACACTTTTTGTGCCGTACATGCTATTATAATAACTGTAAAAACCCCCCAATACATTATATAGTTTTTGCTACACCCCATA
>ENA-ORUN01001275-ORUN01001275.1-human-gut-metagenome-genome-assembly--contig:-NODE-1275-length-25615-cov-3.646362_pt1 | contig 25615 bp, 20 predicted proteins | sample MGYA00242080_ERZ509209 | MGnify/ENA primary metagenome ERZ509209 (study PRJEB26280, sample SAMEA2338786) | human gut metagenome | biome: human gut; feature: human-associated habitat; material: faeces... | reverse complement strand
GATTCTTTTCGCTTCTGTATCATATTAGGCGCGTAGTTGCGGATTTGAGGTTTAATTGAATATATAGATAATAGAATTAAATAATAGAAAAGTAGAAAGTTGAAAATTCTCTCTCACACCTCTCACACTTTTGTATTCTCTTTCTGAAAAAGACAGCGGAAAATCTGAAAAAAGCCACCGTCTTTTTCAGATTTCCCGCCATGTTTTTCTCAATCCAGCAACCTGGCTTATCCAAGCCAGTCAAACTCCCCTTCCTTACAGCCCTCTATCTCTCCGGCATGTATCTTCTTCGCATAAGATACCAGTGTCTCTATCTTAAGTACCTTGCCAGTTTTCGGGCTAATCACGTCTATCACAGTCGCTAAATAACGGATAGTCTGTTCGCTATTAGCAGTTCCATTGAAAGTCAATCTCTTCTGATCAATAGCCCGCAGAATAATGGCGATGAATCTTTTCGGATCTCCCAGATATTCTATGCTAGCAGGTATCTCCGACTTCGTTTCCCGAATCAGTTGAGCGGATATTCTTTTTTTTGGTCGATCAGACCCATCAATTTTGCACTTTGCGCATCAATCTGTGCGCTTACCTCACTAAGTTCGTTTTTCAACGAACAAAATAACTCATCGTCAAATACGTGTTTCATAAAACAATCACATTAAATTATTAAATAAAAACTATTCCGGGAAGACTTATAATAACTCTCACCCGAAATAGTTACTAATACTTCGAAAAGTAAGACTTCATTTTTAACCTAATGTACTCACTTTTAATCCACTTCTTTCGACTTCGCATTCCAAACCAATAAGGCAAAGAAAACAGATAGTAAAGCCGCACCAATCCAGAACACAGGAAGAAAGCCCTGACTTTCAGGAGTAGAGACTTCCTTTATCAATCAATATGATTATTTTGAATAGTTACAGTCTGATTAATAAGTTAAACGGACACCCGCCTGTATATTGAAATTGAACGGATTCTCCTTTCGTATCGTCTGAATATCCGAACCATCATCGAAATAGTAAGCGACACCCGGTTCTACATAAATACCGATATGTTTCGTGGCATTCAACTGCGCACCCACCGCACCGGACACCGAGAATTGCAGAGGTTTCACCGTCTCCTTGTCCGAACCGAGCTTGCCATAAACACACTTCTCGACCATACCACCACCGGATACATAAAGAGTCACGAGTTTCTTATCCAGAAAATTCCAGTTGGCACGCAATGGGATACCGACATAGTGCAGCTTCTGTTCTATCTGATGTTCTTCATTCGCAAGTTTCGCGTCCGAAGAAAGTAATGTATAGGTCAGCCCCGTCTCAAGAGAAAAGCCTCTCGCCAAAGCTTTACGGACGGATAATCCGAAAGAGATGGGTTGGTGATGCTTAATGTCTACTACCCGCCTTTCTTTTTGAAGCAGATAAGGTACTCCACCCTCAAAAACCAATGTCTGGTCGTTAGGAATCTCCATCAAACCGTCTGAAACAGAAAGCATACTCACACGAGACATGTAAGGATTGATTCCTGTCCCCACTTCCGTTGAAGCCCCTCCGGAATTGCCGACTGAAAGCCCCATCGACCATGTCCCTTTTCGAGAAGTCGCTTTCTCTGCCGGAATATGATATTTATCCTTACCGGAAGGTCGGCGAGGTCTTCTGACAGTAGATCGGTCATCATTCTCAGTCTGTGTCATATCCGAACGCTTTTCTTCCATCTTTTCCGCTTCTTCCTTCACCGTAGGTTCAACTTCTTCCGAAACAGATTCAACCTCCTTCACTGCAAATTCGTCTCCTATCGCCTTATGTTCGGAAACTGCAGGAGCCGCCTTCGCCAACCGGTTCTCACGAGCCACTGGTCTCAATACAGGTTCCACGGAAGAGCCCTGCACATCCGGTCGCTGCACTCCCGGCAACGCATCGGGCATAGAAGCCAATGCCGGAGTTTGCGTATTACGTATATGATCCGTAGCAGGTGTTCCCAGAAAATACAGGCTTACGGACGAGACAACGGCCAGTAATATAACGGCTGCAGCAGCCATCATCCATCTTCGATAAGGATATATTCTCCTCTCCACTGGAGGCATAAGCTCTTTCTCCAGTTGTTCCCAACCGGAAGCCGGTATCGGCTCCGAATAATCTTCGAGCTTCTCCTTCAACTTATTCATCCATAATTCTTTCTCTTCCATATCTATCCATTATTCATTATCCATTCTTTTTGCTAACACGCTTTTCGCACGAAACAGTTGCGAAGCCGACGATTTTTCATTAATGCCTAATACCTGAGCGATTTCTTTGTGTGATTTATCTTCAAACGTATAAAGGTTAAACACTGTACGATATCCTGCGGGAAGTTCTTCGATAAACTGCATCAATACTCTTTGTGGTATCGCTTCTACATCCGAAACATCCGGTTCTTCGTACTTCTCGGGCAATTCTTCCAAAGGCGCCGACTGATTCATTACATCATTTTTCCGAAGATATTGCAAAGCCGTATTGACTATTACCCGCTCCATCCAGGCTCGTAAGGAGCCTTCACCTCGCCAGGTGAACTTGTCGAAAGAATCGAATATCTTTATAAAGCCGTCGTGAAGCAGATCCTGGGCCGTATCACGGTCGCCGGTATAACGAAGACAGATGCCAAGCATGCGCCCCGCATACTGCTCATACAGTTCCTTGCGGGCCTGATTGTTTCCCAGCCTGCATTGTTCCGACAACTCTAATTCTTCCATTCTCTTATACACGTGTTTATCTTATAAATGCAGCAAAGATAGAAATACTGCATAGAGAGAACAACTCTTTTAGTACTTTTGTTTCTTTAACAGATTCGAATGCAATATTTTCTGCCTCCCCGCATTTTCAAAATAAAAAGCAATTATATTATTAAAATCCATAACCTATTATGTATATGAAGAAATTAAAATTCATTACCTTAACTTTAGCTATCATAATCACCTTACCGATGCTGCAATCGTGCCTGGACGACAATGATCATCAATCGCGTTCATTGGTTATCAGCACTATCAACCAAATCAGTGAGGATAGCAAAGAATTTTATTTCACTTTGGATAATGGAAAGACGATGTTCCCGAGTAATTCGCAGGCATGGGGAGGCGAGAAATTTGAAAACGGACAACGTGCCTTTGTTATATTCAACGAGCTGGAGCAACCCGTAAACGGATATGACTACAATATCCAAGTGAGAGATATTACGAAAGTGTTAACAAAAGAGATCGTCACCATGGACGATGAAGAAAATACAGAAGAAAAGATCGGGGATGATAAAATAAACGCTACTTATATGTGGATTAGTAAAGATAAGAAGTATCTGACTATCGAATTCCAGTACTATGGTACCCATAGTGAAGACAAGAAGCATTTCCTGAATCTGGTTATCAACAATAAGGAAGCTGATTCCGCTGCCGAAAACGAAGATAATACCGATGACGAATATATCAATCTGGAATTCCGTCACAACAGTGAAAGAGATTCTCCCGACCATTTAGGCGAAGGATATGTATCTTTCAAACTGGATAAGATAGAAGAACAGATAGAGGGAAAGAAGGGACTGAATATCCGTGTCAGAACTTTATATGACGGAATAAAGAATTATAAAGTACAATTTCCCTGATTTATTAATTCTGCGTGAAAAACACTCTTTTTTAATATAATATATTAATTACGCAAAAAGAGGGCGGTAGTTGTGAAACTGTCGCCCTCTTACTTTTATTATATAAACAAGTTATTTCTTATCTCCAAAATAATTCCACACCACCGCACTCAAAGCAGCTCCCACAAAAGGTGCAATGATAAACAACCACAACTGTGACAACGCTTCGCCGCCTTGGAACAATGCCGGAGCAATGCTACGTGCCGGATTTACAGAGGTTCCTGTGATAGGAATACATACGATATGACCAATACGAGAGACAAACCAATAGCCAGTCCGGCTAAATTGCCTGCCCCCTTCTTAGGATCGGTAGAACCCAGTACCACCAATACAAAAATAAAAGTAAACACAGCTTCTGCTATGAATGCCTGCAACATCTCTCCTTCGCCAAAGCCGTTCGAACCCGTAGCCGTAGGTCCATCATGCGCACCGGTAGACACCAAAGCAAAAAGAACAGCCGAACCGATAATGGCTCCAATCACCTGGAAAATCATATACATTCCTGCATCTTTTCCGTTCATACGCCCGGTAAGGAACACTCCCAATGTGATGGCAGGATTAATGTGACATCCCGAAATTCCTCCGATAGCATACGCCATCGCTACCACTGAAAGACCGAATGTCAAAGCTACGCCGACCGTTCCCACGCCAGCACCTACTGTACCTGTTACACTACCGGCAAAAACAGCACTTCCGCATCCCATAAGAACGAGTACCATCGTTCCAATCATTTCTGCAATGTACTTTTTCATAACTATTATATAAATGGTTGATTTGCCAAATATAAAGAATTATCCCAAAGAAACAAAACGCATCTACCTAATTATTTGTATCTTTGCAGCATTTTTGAATAAAAGACTAGCAAATAAAATGAAGAAAGGACTTTTTTACGCCATATTGGCTTCTATCCTATGGGCTATTGTAAACCCGTTTATCAAACAAGGATTGAGCTATGACTTCACCCCTATGAACTTCGCCGGTATCCGCTTTACCACTGTTGGGATTATTCTTTTCGCTTATACCTGGCACAAGGGTATGTGGCGGGAAATCTGTCAACACAGTAAACTGTTCCTGAATCTGATTCTTATCAATATGTTTATGGGATATACTGCTTTTTACTTCGGTGTAGACTTTGTAAGCGGAGCTATATCGTCCATTATTATGGGAATGACACCTTTGATTAATGTCCTGTTAGCGCACTTGCTCGCAAGTAATGACAGACTGAACACTCATAAGATTATCAGTCTTATTGTCAGCCTCATCGGCCTGTTCCTGATTATCGGAATGGGAAGCAACGGTGCACCACTCGACTGGAAAGGAATTACGGGAATCGTACTTTTACTGCTAAGTATTATCTTTCAAGGGTATTCTGCTATCTCCGTTTCAGAAGACAAAGGAAAGGTGAATCCTATTTTCCTGAATGCGGTGCAGATGTTCTTCGGAGGTCTGCTTATATATATGGTGGGCTTGGGCACGGAAGGTTATCATTCTTTTATCGGAAAACCCGGCGGATTTTATGCCAGCCTTGCGATACTGGTATTCATATCTGTATTCGCCTTCAGCTTCTGGTTTATCGCCTTACAAAGCAAAGGCGCCAAAGTCAGCGACATCAATATGTGCCGGTTGATCAATCCGATTCTGGGTGCAGTCCTTAGCTGGATCATGCTCCCTGACGAATATCCGACTTTTAGTACCGTTGCAGGAATGGTCGTGATCGTCAGCTCCTTGATTATCTATTTCAAAGGGACCGAAATAAGTGAATGGTTCAAGAAAACAAAAGCCGGAGCATAGAACAAACTCCGGCAAACATAATAGTCCGACAAATATCAGTATCAGTTCACAACAAACATTGAATAGATTGTAATGACAACATTTCTTTAGGAACTGCCGCCTTTATTTCTTCTTTCAAAACAGATAAAAGGCTGTGGCGAATAAAATCTTTATTTGTAGCCAGCACCACTTGCCTCGTAGGCCGAGGAATGGCAAACGGACGGACGAGTTGCCGTTGTTCCTCTGTCAACTGTGTCACTGCCAGTTCGGGAATAAAGGTAATCCCCTTCCCGCTTTCCACCATTCGCATAAACGTTTCCATACTTCCCAGCCGATAAGCCATTTGGCTGACTTTCACCGCTTCCATTTGGCAAAAACGAACAAGCTGGTCACGGAAGCAATGCCCTTCATCCAAAAGCCAGAGACGTTCGCCCGTTATATCGGAAGTACGGATTACTTCATGCTTGAACGACGGTTCTTTGCGGGATACATAAGCATAGAATTGCTCATAAAAAAGAGTTTCTTCGGTCAGAAATGAGTCTTCCAATTTGCTGGCTATAATTCCCGCATCCAGATCTCCGGCATGTAATGCCTGCTGAATATCCTGCGTTTTCATCTCTGTGACGCGAATATCCAGTTCGGGATATTTCTCCATTAATTGAGGAAAGAAACGCGGAAGTAGGTATGGAGCGATAGTAGGTAATACCCCCAAACGAAAGACACCTGACAACGACTGCTTATCTTCACTGATAATATCTTTCACTTGAGCTACCTGCGCCAGAATCACACGAGCCTGGTCTATTACTTTCTGTCCGATAGTTGTCGGGCAAACAGGTTGCACTGTCCGGTCGAATAGCTTTACGCCCAGTTCATCTTCCAGCTTCTGAATCATTGCACTCAAAGTCGGTTGTGTCACACGGCAATATTCGGCTGCCCGTGCAAAATGTCTGAACTGATCAACAGCCAATATATACTCCAATTGTTGTATTGTCATCTATCAAATCATATTAAGTCATAGATTTCTTCTATGCAAAGATAGAAATTTTCAGTTTGACAACAAGCATTTTCCGCCTTATCTTTGCAGTACAGAAAAAAAGAAAACAAGTATAAATCATTAAAAATAAAAAGAATATGAAAACTTTAGAATTTATCAAATTGAATGAATCGGGAGCAAACAACGTAGTAGCATCTTTGCAACAACTATTAGCAGACTTCCAAGTGTATTACACCAATCTCCGCGGTTTCCACTGGAATATCAAAGGACATGATTTCTTTGTTCTCCACAGCCAATTCGAAAAAATGTATGATGACACAGCCGAAAAGGTAGACGAAATTGCAGAACGTATCTTGATGTTGGGCGGTACTCCAGCCAATAAATTCAGCGATTATTTGAAAGTAGCAAATATCAGTGAAGTAGATAAAGTGAGCAACGGTGAACAGGCACTGAACAATATCCTTCAGAGTATCAGTTATCTGATTGGTGAAGAACGTAAAATACTGTCCATCGCTTCTCAAGCCGGAGATGAAGTAACCGTTTCGATGATGAGCGATTATCTGAAAGAACAGGAAAAATTGGTTTGGATGTTGACGGCTTATAATAGCAAGTAATTAAGATAAAAGGTTTAAGTTTAAAAAAGGAGATGTGTCAAAATAATCACATCTCCTTCTTATTTCTATTCAAACTTACAAATAAACTAGAAGAATCAAGGACAAGGTACTTCAGTCATCCATTCTATAGCACCACTTCCTTCCTTCACAGCAGTATGACCATGTCCGGTATAATCCTTACACTCATCACTCATATCATCCAGCTTCCAGTAGCCTTCCAACCCTTCACTGTCAACTTCTACAAAACAACGATGAAGCGGATTCTTCAATTCGGAAGCAGACAATGCCCTTGTCCAAAAACGTGCTTCGCTCACAGAACCTTTCAAATAGAAACCGTTTTGCACTCCCGGTGCAGCTCCGATGTAGAACTTATCTGACAATGAAATCGGATTTGCATATTCCGCTTGTACAAACAAAATTCCATCAATGTACAAAGACAGGGTATTATTTTCAAATACTCCGGCTACATGATACCAAGCATTCTTTTCGAGCGTATATCCCAACTTACCAGCATACACTGACCACCCTTTCGTTGCAAACATAAAGACAGGCACATCACCTTCACCTCCCACACGGTCAGGAGTTCCATCTACAAAAATCCATGTACCTTTCTCTGCATTCTCTCCAACAGGAAAACCTATAATACTCATTAGATTACCACCATAGTATTTAGGGAACTCCCATAAACTTACTCTTGTTTCGATAGTAAATGCGCTCATATTCTGGAATCTGCTGACATCATTATCCTTAAAGTTTATCTTAAAATAATTCTGTCCATTCAGTTTAGGAACATTCACAAGTAACTTCCTGTTGACTATGACATATAAAACATCACTTCCCGGCAAACTAGGATAATCCTTATTTTTACTAACCAATTTTACAGGTAACAAGAAATTAACGCCTTTCTGTATGGCATCTATGTCCTTTACCACTAGTTTCACCGCTTCGGAACGATATTTGCCGCTTTCTACCAACACAGAACTGCTCAACAATACACAAGCACCTTCCGGCAGAGTTTTGTAAGACTCTCCATGATCACTATTATAGCGTTCCACCAACGAATTGTCAATCATCAATTCACCTTCTATATTTGAATTTGCAATCAACGAACTGGAAATTGTTATTCCTAGTTCATCGTTATTGTTCGTTGCAGAAAAAGTCGTTATAGGAGTTTTTTCAGCAGCGGTGATATACACAGCTTCCACATCTATGCTTTCATTGCAGGCCGTTCCTATAAAGGCAAGGCATGAAAGGCACGCAACAGCCAATCTATTTTTTGTGAATAAATTCTTCATTTCTTTACAACTTTATAATTGTTATTCTTCGACTTCAACCTCTTCTCCGTCTGTTTCATCTTCCACTGTTTTACCGGCAGGATTCATAATCTGAATCGCCTGGCGTGCATAATAGTAATTATTAGGTGGTACAGGCAAATTCAGATGGTTTCCTTCAGCATATCCGAACTGTAACACATACGCACCGCAACCTGCCACGTTCTTCGGACTTTCGACAGCATAGTGAGCCATTCCCCATAAACTGGGAATATATTCATTGTTATATCTATAATTCACTCCACCTTGTCCAAACGCATTGCCAACCTGACTCACCCATTCACAAAAGATCCTCTTTTCATTCGGGAATCCTTTCCCATAATCTTGCCATCCATCCTGACATCTGTTATTCAGTGAAGATTCGGAACTGGCATTATATGCCTGACCGATAAAATAATCAAAACGGTCTGCATATTCAGCGTCATTCCACTGTCCGTCAACAACCAACAACTTATGTTTACCATTCACTTTATATTGCTCATCACACTTAGGTCCCAGGTATTTACTCATTACATCAATAAAAGTACGCATCATCTCTGTGGTATAACTATCTCCGCCGAAACTTGGTTCATAATCCAAATCAAATCCATCCAATCCCCATGTATAAATAGAATCAACCAGATTCTCAGCGTATACTATCATCGAATCTAAATCCTCTCTTCCTTCTCCAGTCGTAGCAAAATATTTATCCGGCCACATTGTCAATAATACCTTGGTACCTCTGCGCTCTTGAAGGAATTTCACATCCTCCCGATTCTGTTTATTATTCACATATCCGGTAAAGAATGAGACAATATCAAGGCTATCAGGGATACCTCTTAACCGAGTCTGCATGGAAGAAGTAGCAGGACTATAATTCATCCATGCAAAGAATATCTTATGATCCGAATTCTTGTAAGCAATCAATGCAGCCTCTTCTTCCGGTGTCAATTCTTTATATTTCATTTCCGGTAAAATAGTCGGTTCAGCTTCAATCCAATCGCTGCATCCGATAATCTGAGTCACCATAAACAGGCAACACAGAAATTTTATTATCCGATCGTTTTTCATATCCATATAAAACTATTAAGATTATACACTATTTTTTAATTCTGATAAGGTTTATCATTTCTTTTATCCCACCAAAGTTTCGTACCTCCATTGTCGGCGCCATCCAGCAATTCGGCATTATTCACAGCTTCCTGGTATAAATCAGGATAGTCTTTCGACAAGTTGGTAGGATAAGGCAATCTTGCCACTTGTTTTTTAGTGTCGATACGCCCGCCACTATTATTTCTGGCCACCCGAATCACTCTCGGACATCCTGTTCTTCTGAATTCGCTCCATGCCTCTTGCCCGTCGGGGAACAGGGCAATCCACTTTTGAGTAATGATTTTTTCCAATCTTTCATCAAAATTGGTAGCATCCGCCCAGTTCACAGACACCTGTCCCGTACCACTGTCACTATAACTGGAATTTTTGGGGTCAACATAACCTTTTGGCAAAGTAGTCCGCTTCATGTACGCAGTTGCATCTCCCGCTTTTGCCTGGGTAGCCCCCAGAGGTTGGGAAAAAGCAGTCGCAATCCCATTTTCATATAATGTTTCTGCGTCTCCTCCCGCATTCCATTTACGCAAAGCAGCTTCCGCACGTAGAAAATAGACTTCCGCAGCATTCATAAACTGGATAGGCGTACTTGAAGAGACATTCAGATTAGAAAATACCTTATAGTCATTTCCATTAAACATACTACCGCATCTGATTCCGTTATATTCTTTAAATCCGGAAACTTCCGATTTGGCAAACCAAATATCCAGACGAGGATCTTCATACCCTTTCAAATAGCCCTCCAGGGTTGCTCCCAAACGACTGTCATTGTAAGTGTAACAAATCATATACAAAGGATTGACCGTTGCAGAGCCATCCACTTTTAACATGGCATTATCCTCATTATCAATAAATACACCGTCTCTTATTGCCTCTTCAGCTTTCTGCTGGGCCATCGTTTCGTTTACATAAACGATACGAAGAGCTAGGCGCAACTTCAAAGAATTGGCAAACTTTACCCACTTTTCAAAATCACCGCCATAAATCTTATCATAACTTACCAATGGCTTGGCACCGGGATTATCTTTGATAAACTCTTTCAATATCCCGATTGCCTCATCCAGTTCGCTAAAGAACTGTTCGTAAATGTCTTGCTGTGAAGTGAACGGCACATCGGAAGCAGGTGCGAAATCCTTATAAGGAATCGGACCATACATATCCGTGATGCGGTGCATACCGAAAACTTTCAAAATCTGTCCCACTGCAAATGTGGAAGGGTTGATATTCCTTTTAGTATAAAGGGTATACCAAGGACTCATATAATTCTGATAAGCCACAGTATAAGCCGCCGCACACCAGTCGGGATACATATCATACGTCGTATTGTTTCTTCCGTTACTATCAAACATGTTGGAAGCTCCCTGATGCCCGGAAAAGATATCTCCGGCAAGGCTAAACATTTTCTGATAGTTATTGACATCTATATTCTGGTCTTTTGTAATACACGGATACATCTGATACTGCATCTGCGTTATCATCGAGCCCGTACCCAAGTTGTCATATCCCAGCTCTTCTTCCGTCACAGCATTGGGATCGGTATTTGTCTCCATGAAATCTCCTGTACAAGCTCCTAATATCCACAAAGAACAAGCAGAAACCAGAAGCAGACTTTTGCCGAAATATCTATTATTTAGTATCATTTTCATCTGTTTGTTAATTTAATTATAATGTAAATTTAAGACTCACACCGAAGCTTCTTAAACTCGGCATCATGAAATAGTCTATACCTTGATAGAAAGTACCCACTGAAGAGGTTAGTTGCGGGTCAAAAGGAGCCTTATTATAAATCATAAACAAATTACGTCCGGTCACGGACAGAGTCAAATCCTTCACAAAGTTCTTGAACAATGGTTTGAAACGATAAGAAAGCGAAGCTTCCCTCAAACGTATATTGGTAGCATCATATACATAATTGGACAACACGCCTGTACCTGCCCCCACTTGAGTATAGTAAGTTTCTGCATCCATCAGCACTCCGTTTACAAGCACGCCACCATTGTCACGCGCCTTTGCACTCTGTTCAGATGCACCGAAAGAATCCAGAACAGCTTGTGTGGCAGAAACCACTTTTCCGCCAATCCGGGCATCAATCAGGAAGGAAAGCGTAAACCCTTTATAGCTGAACGCATTGTTAAATCCCAAAGAACAATCCGGATTGGTATTTCCCGCATAAATCAAATTCTCATTGTCCACCATCATGCTCAAGGTATTCGGATTCACATATACATATCCGTTTCCGTCTTTTTTCACCGAATTGACATATATATCACCGATAGAACCACCTTCATCAATATAGTTACGGAATGAATAAGAAAGTCCTCCCATGTCGAAATGTGAAACATTCATATCGGCTCCGGTAAACGGATTAGGAATATTTCTCACCAATTCCACAATTTTGTTTTTATTGTAGGTTACCGTAAGTTTCGGTGAATAATTGAAATCTCCGAATGTCAAATCCGCATCAATAGAAGCCTCAAGACCTTTATTGTTTACTTTACCGGCATTCACATAGAAATTGGCATAACCGCTGCTTTCCGGTGCTCTGAACTTAAACAACTGGTCGTAGGTGTTAGCGTTATAATATGTTATGTCTAATCCTAACTTGTTATTCAGGAAACGGGCATTCAAACCAATTTCAAACGACTGTGTCTTTTCAAACTTCAAATTGTCGATAGGAAGGTCGGGATTGATACTTACACCACCGCCCGGACTAATCGGATAAGACGGAATAGTAATTCCAGCAAGTGACATCGGCACATTTCCTACCTTAGCATACGACAGACGAAGCTTGGAGAACGTCAATATTTTCTCCGGCACTTTGAAGAACTCTGTCAACACAAAAGACATACCTACCGACGGATAGAAGAAACTCTTGTTCTTGGTATTGGCAAGCAACGAAGTCCATTCGTTACGTCCGGTTACATCAAGGAATATTTTTCTTTTCCAATCCACAGAAGCACTAAAGAATACAGCTTGCGACTTCATCTTTTTACCCTCCTGATATTGGGGTTCCGGAGTCAGGTTGTTCAATGTAAACTTATTGGCTACGCTGGCGAGAGGTGCTCCGAATTCCAGTTTGTTAGAATTGGCCGTATAATCGAATGAAGCATTCTTAAAGCTGGCACCCGCATTGACTACAAATCCCCAGTCTGATACCGTTTTCTGGAAATTGGCAATCACATCTCCATAATCCTGTATATTCTTTTCCGTTGCCAACAAGTACGAGCCTTTATCCGAGCTGGAAGCCAGCAACAGCAATGTAGAAGCATAATTTTTGATTTCATTCTTCTTGTTATCACGGTCCGTACGGAAACGGGCACTGATGTTAAACCATTCATTGAACGTATATTTCAAACTTCCACCGATAATAAAACGTTCATTATGGTTTATATTGAAATTGCGGTGTGTAATCCAATATGGATTCTGGATGCTTCTCTTTTGGTCGCCATAGGGCCAGAATTGAACCGGGAATCCTCTGTCCGCACTATACCGCTCATAAGATTTATACTTATCTATATTATCACCGCGAGGAAACAGATAAATCGGTACAATCGGATTATAATAGTCACCTTGCGAAAGCATATTCTGCGCTTTCTTGTTCGTATACATAAAAGTAGCTCCCAAAGAAAGTTTGTCCGTAATGGTATATGTACCATTATAGGAAACATTGTAACGGTCGAGGTTGTTATTATGAACTACCCCACGGGCATTGTAAGAAGAAAGGGAAATATAGGATTTATGATTCTCCGTTCCCAACTGTGCCCCGATGCTGTTAGAGAAACTCATACCCGTGTCAAAGAAATCTGCCGGATCATAATTCGCAGGAGTCTCCAGCTTCGGTCCCCAACTGGAAAATTCATCCGTACGACTTCCGTACGTATTTTGCAACTTTGGCAAGAGAAGTGGTTGGTAGAAATCGGAATAATGGGAGAATGAAATACGAGGCTTTCCGTCTTTCAGTCCTCCTTGTTTGGAGGTCAACATGATTACTCCATTCGCAGCCTGACCACCATAGAGAGCAGCTGCCGAAGGTCCTGTCAACACAGTCACTTCCGCAATATCCTCCATATTGATATTGGAGATACCGTCACCTTCGTCTACTCCTCCATACTGTGCATTAGAGGTAGCCCCTCTCCGCGGGAAAAGATCGGGAAGCGGTATACCGTCCAACACATACAATGCATTATTGTTTCCTTCCGCGTTTACAGACTTGCTACCACGCATCACCACCTTTGTGGATCCACCGATACCGGAAGCCCCTTGGCTAATTGTGACACCTGCCACCTTACCGTTCAACGCATTCGGCACACTGGCTTCCTTGACAGACATAAACTGTGCATCGCCCAATTTCTGCACATTATAACTCAATGCCTTGTCCGAACGCTTGATACCCAATGCAGTGACAACGACTTCATCAAGCACTGCATTGTCTTCTTGAAGTACAATATTCAAAGTCGTATTTCCCGTAATTGTTACATTTTGAACCGTGTATCCTACATAAGAAAATTCAAGGACATCTCCTTTCTTCGTCCTAATCGTAAAATTACCGTCAATATCTGTAATTGTACCGACATTTGAACCTTTTACTTTTACATTTACTCCAATAAGAGGTTCGCCATTCACATCCTTTACTATACCTTTTACCGGAATAGTCGCATCTTCCATTGTTTTCTGTACGAAAGGTTTTGCGGAAAGAATAATCTGTTTATCCACCACCGTATAAGATATAGAAGTGCCCCGGAATATTTCATCCAGAATATCCTGTATCTTGCCGGAATTATTATTCACTGAAACAATGCGGTTCTTCTGAATCGCCTTATCATTATAAAGGAACACATAATCCGAACTTTCCTCTATCTTATTCAGTACCTGTTCAATAGATACATTATTCATCGAAATGACTCCCCGTATACGTTGGGCATAGCCATTTGCTGCAGAAAGTTGCAATACGACTGCAAAAAGTAATGTTAGACTAATCCTCATAACTAAAGGAAGTTTTAGATTTAAAGCATATTTAAAGCATAATGCAATAAATGAATGATTTTTTTTCATACATTTGTAGCTGACTAAAGTTTATTACTAAATGAACTAAGGTGTTGATTCCGGTTAGCGTTTGCGAGACCCTGTACCGTGAATCTTAGATTTGGGAGAAGACAGCCGTTGGTAGCGGCCCTCCTCCCTTTTTTGATTATCAATATGTGTTATATCATAGGCTATTTGTTTTTTCAGATGATTACTAATATAAATCTACTATTATTTTCGTCTTTGTAAATGTATCATCTTCCCGTTGTTCGGGAGTCAAAATCTTCCATTTCAGGTTTGCCGACTTAGCTAAATAATCTAATATCTGCGTCAATGTTTCCGTTCTGAAAGTGGCCCGATAGCTATACTCCTTTCCCAAATGATTATTGAATTCAATATCTACGTTGAAATGACGTTCCAGACGCTTGATTATTTCTTCCAACGAAGCATTCCGGAATATCAATTTTCCATCCTTCCAAGCCACCTTCCCATAAACATCCACTTTATTTTTCTGCACCTGGCGGGTCTGTTTGTCATAAACCAACTGTTCACCGGGAAGCAATGTAATCGTTTTTTGTCCAGGAGGCAGTACATTGACTTTACCTTTTTCCAATACAGTTTCTATGTAGTTATCGTCCTCGTAAGCTGTCACGTTAAATTGCGTACCATACACATATACGCTCAACCCATTCGGCGTATTCACATAAAACGGACGCTCCGGTTCTGCCTCCACTTGAAAATAAGCCTCACCAGTCAGTTCCACATTGCGGTTGTCTTTTTGGAAAACAGTAGGATAACGCAATTTACTACCAGAATTAAGCCAGACAACAGAATGGTCCGGAAGTTCATAACGCACCACCGTTCCCATGGTAGAAATAACTTCTGCGTATCTTATTTCTTCTTCCGACTCTGCAAAATATAAATATCCCAAAATCAATGAAGCCAATAGCAACGGTATGGCCAGAAATGCAGCACAACGTATCAGTTGATTGTGCAGTCTCGTTCTTTTCAGCCCTCTAATCTTCATTTGAGACTGTCGATAAGCAGCTAATGCATCAATCGACTCCATTTCTCTAATATCATCACCCAAAGCTTTCGCCTTGCGGAATGATGCCTCCAGTTCTTTATTATTCATACTTCCTTTTTTTATAATTGCAACTATATTAATAGTACAATCGACTCATTGAAAAGGGACATCAAAAGCCAATCATTTTTCAATAATCTGAAAAAAACATCCGTAGACTCTTTAATCTACATATAAGGAAAATCTACGGATGTTTTTCCATTCTCTTCTCTATTGATATAGACTACAACGGTCCTGTATATTCAAATCCCACAATATTAACAGAAGGATACGACGCATCTGCCCGCAAATTTAATACCCCCTCTATAGTATAAATATCACTAACCGCATCATATTTTACAATAAACGAACCGGGATCGTCAGAGTCTAAGCTTCTATAGCTGCCACCACCTGTTACTGTCACATATGCACTATTTATTTGGGCTTTAGAATATTCTCCCGGTTGTAATTCGGATAATTTCAAACTTAATTGTATACGATTACTATCATCATCCGAAAGTATTAGCGTCAAACTGCCATACGAATATTTATATGCATCAGTCATTGTTAAATAGACATCAGTATTAGGCATAGTTTGAACTTCTACATTTACATTTTCATTCAGTTTTTTCAGATTACTTTCCCAAAAAGCGATTTGTTCCTCAGACAATAACACTTCAACTGTCCGGGCTTCTCCATCTATTGTTGTTTGGTTACCACAATGAAGCATAAAACCATCTTCATATAGCATAGCCTTCAACTTCAATGAGGACAAATGATTATTGTTACAATATAACTCTTTAAGATTTTCACTTTTTCCTACGGACAAATTGCTCAATTTATTATGGCTACAATCAAGTTGTGCAAGTTTAGGCCATGCTACATTTAATGTAGTCAATTCATTTCCACTAATTTTCAACACTTCCAGTCCTGCAAATTCAACCAATTCATCCACACTTTTTATTTTGACTCCATTCACCCCACCGGTAATATCAATAGCTTTTACTGCTGACGCTTCATCAGGGGAAAGTACACCGTTACCATTCGTGTCCCACTTCGGGTAAGTAACTCCGTCTATTTCCTGCTCTGTATCCATTCTGGATTGACAATAAGCTTTCAATGCAGGGTCGGTTATTCTTTCAAGCACATCATTTCTTATCATAAATGTAGCTACAATTACTACATCCTCCATAGGCATAGTAAATGTGGAAGGATTTGCCTGCACATTCTCAACTATAGTATTACCGACTCTTACTTTCCATTCTTTAAATAAAAATCCATCAGCAGGAGTAGCCGTAACAGTCACAGCTTCTCCCGCTACGGCTATTTCCTTATCAGCTGTTGCAATGGCGCCGCCATAACCGGTAAATGCAGTAATTGAATGACCCTGCTTGTCTTCATCTTCTCCACACGAAAAGAATATAACACAAACTACAGCCATCAATAAAAAACTCAATCGTTTCATGTTTTTCAATTTTTGTTGATTAATAAATTTATTACTAAATGATTCAATGTTACCAACAAACTCATCTTGTTTCACTAAGGCGGTGAATTATCCTCACTTATCCACATTCATACTGATGATAAACTCACTTTCGATTCCCGGCAGCGTTTGCGAGACCCCGGACTATGAATCTAAAAACAAAAGAAGAAGATTGTTAATCAAGGTTCGTAGTGTTATTCAATTGAAATATATATATTCCATAGGCTATTATTTTAAGTTCAACAACATTAATAATACAAATAGGATGCCTAAAAAGGACAGAGAAATCAAACTTTTTTTTATTTTTTTCCGAATTCAGTTAAAATGAAACGATAATACCAACTGAAACACAAAAAAAGAATGGGAAATTAGGGTTAATCAATTATTGTATTATATATTTGTAGCAAAATGAAAAAACACAGAATCCCTAAATAATGAAAATTTCTTTTTCCAAACAGACTAAAGAACGGGCTTTCAAGCAACTTTATGAGGAATATTATGCCCCATTTTGTTTGTATGCCAAAAGGTTTGTTGACGATAAAGAAACACGTGAGGACATCGTTTCGGATGTATTCACTTCATTATGGGATAAACTGGATACTGACTCTTTTGATCTTCAATCGAACACTGCATTAGCTTACATTAAAATGTGTGTGAAAAATAACTGCCTGAATTTCTTGAAACATCAGGAATATGAATGGAGCTATGCGGAAAATATTAAGAAGAAAACTCCAATTTACGAAACAGAACCGGATAGTATATATACTCTTGATGAACTATACAGAATGTTGTATGAAACATTGGACAAACTTCCGGAAAACTATCGTACAGTATTTATGAAAAGCTTCTTTGAAGGCAAAACGCATGTAGAAATTGCAGAAGAGATGAATCTCAGTGTGAAATCCATCAACCGTTACAAGCAAAAGACAATGGAACTTTTGCGCAATGAACTGAAAGACTATCTGCCATTGTTACTTTTGTTATTCTATCGCACATAACAGTCTCTCCTTATCATCACATACAAACTATTACTTTTCCGTCTGAAAAATATTAATAGTAAAGTTGCTTTTGACTAATAGCAAACTTCCAATCCTTTATATATAAAGTTACTTTTGACTAATCATAAACTATAAATGCAAGCTTCGTTTTTATAATCAAAGGTTGCATTTATAAAAATGAAACTTGCAATTATATAATCAAAGCTTACAATTATAGTTTATAATAGGTAAAAAACAAGTTTACTATTAACCCAAAACAAGTTTATCTATAATGAAGAATAACTTTACTGTTAATGATTCAAGCGTAAAATAGCAGTAGATTGTTATACAACTGCTATGAGAAATAACAAGAATGAGTATGAGAAATGCCTGTTTTTAGGGACAGAGCACAGGAAAAATATGAGAAATGCCAACTTTTAAAAGTATTTCTCATATTCTATTACATTATGTTTCAACAGGTTGACTTATATTCATGAGAATATGAGAAATAGAATTGCCAAATCACTCTGGGGGGGGGAGGCTCCCTAAGTTCCTCAATTTACAAGTTCACTAGTTTTACCGGGAACCTCAACTACATTTTGCATCATCATGTAGTTCTATGGATGGAAACTGCTGCGAATGGGAAAGGTATGATGCTGCCAAAGTGCGGCAGCCGACCCGGTCTATTTTGCCGTTTTCCGTCTGTGGAATAGATTCTGTAATAAAAATATGTTTGGGACGATAGTATGGTTCCAATGTTGTCTGCAACTTATTTTCTAGCTCTCTCGTATCCAATTGTCCCACTATCAATAAAGTGACAGCCTGCCCTAAGCGCTGATCCGGAACTGAAGTAATGACAAAGGACGCAGGAATAAACGGGCGAAGTAACTTCTCCATCTCTTCTGCTTGAATCTTAATTCCTCCACTGTTAATCACATTATCTTTCCGGCCTAGAATCATAAAACTTCCATCGGGATAGATACGTGCAATGTCATTGGTTTGCAAAATCTCATCACAGACAAGGGGGGCATCAATCACCAATGTGTTCTCTACGGATAAAGACAGTTTTACTGAAGGAAATGGATAATAATGTTCTGAAGCCGATGCTCCATTCAGACGACGAAGGGCAATATGCGACAAGGTTTCAGTCATGCCATAAGTGGAATAAACGGCAGTCGGAAGATATTTTATCTCCGTTTCCAGAGCCTCATCAACGGCTCCGCCTCCTATAATCAGAATATCCGTTTGCTTTAATCGTTCTTTCTCTTCGGGAACTTGCAACGTATTATAAACTTGCAGGGGAACCATTGCCACAAATCTCAAAGGCTCTTTTATATCCGCTAAAGGATGACCGGAAGCAGGACGTACAATCAAATTCAAACCTACAACCAATGAACGTACGACCACCATCATTGCACCGATATAACGAAGATTCATGCATAATAATGCCGACTCACCTTTCTTCAAATTCAGAAATTCACAAGTCAGACGCGCACTTTGCATCATTTGATCCTTGCGTACCATCAGTTCTTTAGGTATACCCGTGGAGCCCGATGTATGAACTGTAATAACAGGAGAATCATTAAACCATTCGTTCAGGAAAAGATATAAATTCCAATAAGCAGAAGAATGAGCTTCTGCTCCTCCTGCTATCAGTTGGCTTATATCTTCAAAAGTGTATTCTTTTCCTTCCAGTAGCAAGCGCTGTTGTTGTCGATCAAATATCATCAGAATATCCTTTAAATACCACTAAATACCATCATTTACAAAACCACAGGCAATCTTTTCTGATTTCAAGAGGCACTTCTATATTGTCAGTAAAGAGCATACCCGTTCCCAATCCTTGTGGCAACGGATTATTGAATGTTGCACACCAATGGGCGATAGCGTTCAAACCAATGTTGGACTCTAAAGCGGAAGTGATCCACCAGCCGATATGTTGCTTTTCCGCTTCCATAATCCATTCATCTCCTCCGCATATTCCTCCGTGGAGAGATGGTTTAATGATGATATATTGCGGACGGATGGTTGCCAGCAGTTTCTTTTTTTCATCCAGCGTGTTGCATCCTATCAGCTCTTCATCCAATGCTATCGGCAACGGAGATTCAGAAGTGAGCCGGGCCATTTCCTCCCATTGTCCGGCACGGATCGGCTGTTCGATAGAATGTAAATCAAATTCCGACAGACGTTTCAGTTTTTCCATTGCATCACCCGGAGAGAAAGCACCGTTTGCATCTACACGCAACTCTATTTCTTTAGAAGAGAAATGGGTACGAATATGGCGTAACAACGCCAATTCTTTTTCAAAATCGATAGCACCAATCTTTAGTTTGACACAACGGAATCCGGCTTCCATCTTTTTCTCGATTTGGGATAACATGTGATCAAAATCTCCCATCCAAATCAAACCATTAATTTGAATCCCTACCTCTCCACGAGAAAAAGCCGTATCGGACAAAGCCCAACTCCCTGCAAAGAAATGCCAGATAGCCGTTTCCAAGCCAAATAAGATGGAAGGATACTGGCATAAAACATCCTTATCCCACATTCCTTGTTCTTTCTCTACTTGCCGACAAAATCTTTTTAATATATCTTCGTAATCAGGAAGATCGTCACAACTTAAAGCGGGCAAAGGTGCACACTCCCCTATTCCCACTCTGCCAGGGAAGTCAGGAGAGGTAAAATGAAGATACCAAACTTTACGCGTAGTATATGTTCCTCTGGAAGTCCCGGCAGGTTGCTTGAAATGGAGCAATCGGGGAATAATTTCTATTTTACAATTCATCGTGAATAATTTTTCAATTCACCACAGAATAACACAGAGCCTCACGAAGTTTTAACAAGTTATATCTCTTGCAGTTCTCCTACCATTCTCTCCTCCACAGTCTTGCTTTGCAGAAAATCGGGCTTAAACGCAGGAAAAGCAAACTCTGTGGTACTCTGTGGCAAAGCCGATTTTAAGGGAATTTCGGATATTGTTTGAAGTTCGGTTTACGTTTCTCCAGAAACGCATTCTTTCCTTCCTGTGCTTCATCAGTCAGGTAATAGAGCAACGTTGCGTCACCTGCCAATTCCTGAATACCTGCCTGACCATCCAGTTCGGCATTCAATCCTGCTTTAATCATGCGCAAAGCCAACGGACTAAGCAACATCATTTCTTCTGCCCACTGCACATATTCGTCCTCCAACTGCTCCAAAGGAACTACTTTATTCACTAATCCCATGTCCAATGCTTCTTGTGCATTATACTTCCGACAGAGGAACCAGATTTCGCGTGCTTTCTTCTGACCTACCACACGTGCCAGATAAGACGCACCGAATCCGGCATCAAAGCTACCTACACGAGGACCCGTCTGACCGAAAATAGCATTTTCCGACGCAATGGACAAATCACATACCACATGAAGCACATGTCCGCCACCAATAGCAAAACCGTTCACGGCAGCAATCACCGGTTTCGGGATGCTGCGAATCTGCTTTTGCACATCCAATACGCTTAGACGAGGCACACCGTCTTTTCCGATATATCCGCCACGTCCTTTCACATTCTGGTCGCCACCCGAACAAAACGCCTTATCACCGGCTCCGGTAATCACAATCACATCAATATCCGCTTCTTCACGGCAGATGCGCAATGCGTCACTCATTTCAGCAGTAGTTGTCGGAGTAAACGCATTCCGATAGCGCTCACGGTTGATCGTGATACGGGCAATTCCATTATAATAATCAAAAAGAATATCGTCGTATTCTCTAATGGTTGTCCACTCTCTTTGTGTTGACATAATCTATTTTTGTTTTAATTGATGATAATAATTCTTCAACATGCGCGCGTCCTTGTTTTTGTTGGTAAACACCTCCAAGAGCACAGGCTGCTCCATAGCTTCCGGTTGAGTGAAAGTTTTCATCGCTTCAGCCAGTTCTTCGTCATTTTGCGCTTGCAGATAGAGAAACCCACGCTCTTCTGCCCAACCTTTGGCCGATGTTTTATGAACTGCCGCAATAAATTTATGTGAGGTACCCGACATATCCAATCCCGGCAAGGTATGGAAAATCTCTCCTCCTCCATTATTTAACAGAAGAACACGCAGATTGGAGCGAACATTGACGTTCCACAACGCATTCATATCATAGAAGAAGCTCAAATCTCCGATAGCTATAAAGTTCAGTTTGTCGGAAGCTGCCGCATAACCGACAGCCGTAGACAGCGAGCCTTCAATGCCGTTTGTTCCCCGGTTGCAACAAACTTCAATCGTAGAAGGAATGGAGTATAATTGCGCATAGCGCACCACCGAACTGTTAGCCAGATGCAACGCACATGACTCCGGCAAGGCTTTCAACAACGTACCGACAGCAGACATTTCCGAATAAGCAAACTCCGGTTCAGGAATGATCTTGCAATAGTTTTCCCACACACGGGGATATTCAGGAGTCCGATTGTCCAGCAAACTGGCTATCTTCTCCAGAAACTCGAACGGGTCCATTTCGATCACCGTAGTTAATGAGCCATACAAATCGACCACCTCACCGTCCGGCGATACGTGCCAATGTTCTTTAGGCGGATGCTGACGGAGCAACTTCTTCAATCGTTTGGAAACGACATGTCCTCCATAAGTAATCAGCAGCTCCGGAACCATCTGATCTACCTTCTCTTCGGGCATGGCATAAAGCGCCGCATCGAAGTTCTTTACCGGAATACCGGGAACTGTCTGGTTGCCGATATGTTCCGTCAACCAGGCAAAATGTTTATATAATAACTTGATATATCTTTTTTCAAACAGATAGATAAGATTCATCTGACCGATGATAATCATACGCTTCTGGTATTTATTCATCCGGTCGACCAAATCGTTATAATCACGATCGTAGACGTTCAACCCCTGATAACGGGTTATGACACGCACTTCTGGAAGCGAATCGACCGTAAACTGGAACAATGGTTCAGAAATAGGGATATTGATATGTACCGGTCCTTTTCCATGATGGTTCGTCTCCAGCAATGCTTCATTCACCAGACGATTGCAATACCATTCATCTTCTTCCGTATGAATCTCCGGAAGGTTTACCGACTTCTTGACCAGCGTCTGAAATACGCCTGGTTGTGGTACAGTCTGTCCGTCCATTTGTCCGATCCAGGCAGCGGGACGGTCTGCAGAAATAATGACCAGAGGAACATTTTGATAAAATGCTTCTGCCACAGCCGGATGAAGGTTTAATAATGCAGTACCGGAAGTGCAGCAGACAGCAGCAGGCTTACCACCATTCAACGCAAGACCGATGGCAAAATAGCCGGCACTCCGTTCATCCGTCACCGGATAGCAGGTAAAATTCGGATGGTTAGACAAAGTATGCACTATGGGGGTGTTACGACTACCCGGACACAACACAACCTTAGTAATCCCATGCGCCTCAAGCAACGCAACCAACTGGAGTATGTTCTTCTTGTCTGTATACATGATGATAATTATTAGTAGTTTATGATTTTAAAGGAGGCACTGCAATCAGCCGTTTGATGGTTTGCAACTTTTTCTCCGTTTCCAGCCATTCGTCATTCAGTTCCGAAGAGGCCAATAATCCACCGCCGGCATAAAGAGTGAGTTGTTTATCTTCGATATGCATACAGCGCAGGTTTACATACAAGTCTGTTCGCCCTTCCGGATCGAGCCATCCGATAAAACCGGAGTAATAGCGGCGGTCGTAACCTTCGTTCTGCAAAATAAACTGATAGGCTTCTTCCTTCGGCAAGCCGCATACGGCAGGTGTCGGATGCAAAACTTTCAGAAGGTCTCCCAAACCTTTATTATCTTTCAAAGCGAACCGGAAATCGGTTTTTAAATGTGACAAAGCACCGGCATAAGCAGGATATGGCCCGTTTTCCGTAGCATGGATATCCAGTGAAAGAAGCTGACGACGGATATAAGAAGATACATAATCCTGTTCCTTCCGGTTCTTTTCATCCCATACTTGCGGCAGTCTGCCATCTTGCAAAGGCTGTGTTCCGGCCAGCGCAACCGTATGCCATTCGTCTTTCTCACCCGATAAAATGATTTCGGGAGTGCTTCCCAGCCAGATCCCTGTCTGCGGAGTATAACATAAGTATATATACGAATGAATATAACGTTTACAAGCCGCCCGAAAGATGGACGAAGGAGAGAAATCAGCTACTTTATCAACTGTAAGATGACGGGAAAGCACTAGTTTATCAAAAGTCCTGTCACGTAACGCATTTATAAAGGTATGAAAGCATGCCGTATATTCTTCCGTGGAAGAAGTCAGAAATGATTCTTGCCCTTGCAGGCGCAAGGCTATCTCCCGGTCCTCTTCCGTATCATCATCCACCGGTAAAGGCTGCCCCCACTGATCGGGTTGAATCAACACAACCGGACATGACTCACTCACCTGAAACGGAGCAATTACAAATCCTCTCTGTCCATTCAGTTCTTTCAAATCGTATATCAAACGGACCGCTCCTTCCGCCTGCGTCAACAGACGGGGAAGTTTCTCTCCGGGAATACGGTAAACAGCAAACGGCTGCTTCCGCTGAATAAATGCATCAATAGTTGTCAAGTTACTTATTTCTTCGTCGGTCATCTCTTTTTCATCACACTGTTGACTACCCGTATGGAAGACACCAGTTTGTTTGTTGAAGTAAACACGTCTACATTCCATACGTGGGAGGAACGTCCTTTATGTACAACTGTTCCTACTGCACGCACGGTATCTCCTTCATGTGCAGAAGATATATGGTTTCCGCTGACCTGCATTCCTACTACAATCTCGTCCGGCTGGCAAAGAATCATCGAACCGAGTCCGGCAACTGTTTCTGCCAGTGCAAGAGTAGCTCCCCCATGCAAAATGCCGAAAGGCTGACGGGTACGATGGTCTACCGGCATCGTTGCTTCCACACGATCTTCGTCGGCGTATGTATATTGAATTCCCAAGTTTCCCATTAATGCATGGCGTGCCTGCGCATTCAGTTGGTCAAGGGGAATTTCGGCTGCACGCACTTCGGCTATGATAGCTTTCTCCACTGCAACGGCCACTCCGTCTTCCTCATTCGAAGCAGTCACATAGTCGGCACAGGCTTTGACCGAGTCTTGTGAATGTCCCATAGCTACACCCAGTCCGGCCAACTGAATCATTGTTACGTCACACACACCGTCGCCCACAGCAATCACTTCCTCACGCTTCACATCCAGTACCTCCAGCAAAGCACCCAAAGAGTTGGCTTTGTCGATAGCGCAGGGAACTACTTCCAGAAAATATGGTTCCGAACGGAATACGTCCAACGCTCCGTTCAATCGTCTCTTCCAGTGATCTTCCAGACCAACCAGTGCTTCTTCGTCATCGCTCACCAGCATACACTTACAAGGAGCAAAATCAACGGCAGCAGAAAATTCTTCTTCTTTGATTATTTGCAGGTTATTCAACCGGGCTTCATTTTGGATATGTTCATTTTCAGGAGAATCCGTTATGATCGTATCATCATGATAAGTGAATAAGGCAAAACCGTTTTTACGGGCTTTCTTTTCCAGATACGGCAACATTTCGGGATTAATCCGACGTTCAAACAGAATTTCCCCGTTTTGTGCATTGATAATCTGACAGCCATTAT
>ENA-ORUN01001214-ORUN01001214.1-human-gut-metagenome-genome-assembly--contig:-NODE-1214-length-26613-cov-8.039950_pt1 | contig 26613 bp, 20 predicted proteins | sample MGYA00242080_ERZ509209 | MGnify/ENA primary metagenome ERZ509209 (study PRJEB26280, sample SAMEA2338786) | human gut metagenome | biome: human gut; feature: human-associated habitat; material: faeces... | reverse complement strand
ACACACACAAGTTCTATAATGTATTAGATTTTCTTTCATACATATAGTATAACATAACGAGTGGAAACGCGCAACAAAAAGTCGAACATATTTTCGATTAATTATATGCCAGTTACGGCATTAATATCAAGGAGTTAAGGGATTATTATATTATTTCCATGTGCAGATATGCACAATTCTACGCTTTCATCTCGGTAATTGAATTGCCGAGGATTCCCGCTTATCGTCCTAAAATCACAAATACATATGAAAAAGAATAAATATCTGATATTTTTCAAACAACAAAAATGTCGCAGTAATGATTTAAAAAATCATTACTGCGACATTTCCTTTACATTATTTCTTCGTCTTCGTCGGTATGTACATCTCCTGCTACCTCATCCGGTACCGGCCAGATATGGATGCAGTTTGGTGTCTCAATATGATGGGGTTTATCGTTCATAACGATAATATTCTTGTCATAGTCTACAGTAAACGTAGTGATGGAGTTGCTTGCATGGTTCGCAAGTGCGATGTGCTTATTATCTGGGAAGATTACCAGATCCTTCGGATAATCGCCACTGATCGGAAGATTGAACTTCTTCTCAAGAAGTCCGGTCTCATGGTCAATCTCATACATGGAAACCGAATTCTCTCCGGCAGTTGTACAGAACAGATGCCTGCCGTCCGGTGCAAGTGCAAGTCCGGATGCCGCATTGTGGATCGCATCCTCGTCATTCGGCTTTCTGAGTGTGCTGACACTCTGGAGCAGTTCAAACTCAGGAGTACTGCCGCTTCCGTCATAGCTGTAAACCTTGATCTCATTGCTCAGCTCAAACAGGATATATGCAAATCTGCCGTCTGCACTGAAACGGATGATCCTAGGACCGCTCTCTCTCGGGCAGCGGAGGATGTCGACCAGTTCCAGCTTATGCTGTCTCTTGTTGATGCAGTAGATCTTGACCTGATCGATGCCGTTGTCAACTGCACACAGGTATTTGTTGTCCGGTGTAGGACGTACACAGTTTACATGTGGACGGAAGTTACGCTCTGCAACGCTTCCAAGTCCCTTGTGATAAACACCATCCATGATACGTCCGAGACTTCCGTCGCGGCGTGTATGTACAACCGTCACCTTGCCGTCATGGTATCCTGCCACATACAGATATTTGCCGTCCACGTCTGTTGCCAGGAAACATCCTCTCATTCCGTCGATGCTGACTCTGTTAATGCGGGTCAGGTCACCGTTCTCGTCACGTTTGAACACTGCCACACCTTCGTCCTCGATGGAATACAAAAACTTGCCATTCTTGGAAATTGCCGTATGAGATGCATTGCTGACCTGTACTTCGCTCCGTTCTTTCAGAGTACCTTTCTCAACATCTACATCGTAAACCTGAATACCTTTACTGTTGCCGTGGGTATATGTTCCCACATAGGCTACATATTTCTTATTCCCCATGATATTGCCTCCTAAAATCGCGCGTTGTCGTCGTCCACGCAGAGACAGTGCTCTGCATGAACTTAAGTGGTTACTGTTCACTCCAGCAACCTCAAGTGTCCTTATTATATCACAATCCAATTCCAAGAACAAGTTAGCATTCAGGAGGAAATGTATTTTATCTTATACTTAATGTACTTTATTTTCCACTCAATGTTTTTTTCTGTAATACAGAATGCCGACGGTCCCACCTGCTGCCAGGATCAAAAGTGCCCAGAATACCCAGAGTGCCGTGTCATCTCCTGTTTTTACAGTTTTCACACTTGAAGAGCTGCTTTTTACAGAAGGATTATTTCCGGAAGAAGACGATGCTGCTGTGGATGTTACAGATGGCGATGGTGTAACAGATATCACCGGTGTGGGAGTGATCTTTTGGATCTCTTCTCCCTTTGGCTTTGTGTGGATGTCGTAGAGGATCTCCCCATTTTCTTCCATTGGGACACAGACAAGAAACGGCGCGATCACCCCGTAGGTTTTTTTCCCGTTCTTCTGGCGGATGAGGTAAATTCCTTCATTGAGATCTTCAAAAACAAGTTTTCCATCTGCGTCTGTCATCCTTGTTTCTGCCGAAAGTTTCTTCGCCGTCACCCAGGAAGAAAGTTTTTCTGCCGCTTCTTTGTAATCTGTGGATCTTGACAGATTCCAGGGAGTTACCTTACAGCCTTCAAACGCCTCTGTCAGATGCCAGCCATTCTCCTTCTGCTCTGCCACATAAAAACATTCCAGTGCAGTGCCTTCCCGATCTGTCCCGATCTCATTCAGCTGAACCGTGATGCTTCCCTTTCTCTCTGCCGCATCCACAGAAACAGCCGGAAAAACTACAAATATCAGGATCACAGCAAGGAGAAAAACGCCTGCTGTCTTTTTATTTTTTCTTTTCAACCTTTTTCCTCCTTCCTTTTTGATGGCTTAAGGAGCCAGAATCCTGCTGCTCCCAGAAACAGTATGGAAAGTACAAAAACTCTTTTTCCCCAGATCAGAAATCCGGATTCTTTTGCCTGTTCTGCACGTTTCTGTGCTTCCCGGTATGGAATCCTCTTTCCTCTTACAAGAAGCCTGTGTGAGTTGATCCCATAGGGAGTACAGGTCACCAGTGTCACCTGATCCTTTCCCTCTTCGATCCGCAGAAGATCTGTGCGGTCCGGTGTCACGGTAACGATCTGGTCCACCTGATACGCCAGCTTTTCTCCCAGAACATTCAGGAAAAAAAGATCTCCCGTCTTCATCTGATCCAGATCTGTAAAAAACATCCTGGTCGCGATTCCTGTATGTGCCGCGATCACAGCATGTGTCCCCGCTCCCCCGACAGGAAGTGAAGAACCAAACAGATGTCCCGCCCCCTGTTCCAGAACATGCTCCGAAGTTCCATGAAAAACCGGCAGAAAGACCTCGATCGACGGAATTTCCAGATAACACAGGATCTCGTCTCCGGAGACATCCAGAAGTTTCTGATATTCTCTGTATGCAGAAGTTTCTTCTGCGCCACCTCCAAAACTGTCACCCGGAAGTACTCTGCCTGCGCGAAGTTTTGAATTATAGTTTCTGGCTTCGCCCAGAAGTTTTTGCTTCCCGGTGTCCGACAGTTTCTCTGCCTTTTTTTCATATTCATAGATGACTTTGCTCTGGTTTCTCTGATTTACCCACTGACTGACAAACGGATAGTTCAAAAATCCCATCCCCACCAGAAGAAACAGGAAAAAAATCAGTCTCTGTCTTTTCACGTCTTCCTCCTTCTGTACAGAAACAGCCCTGTCAGAAAGACCATCAGAAATGCCATGCCGATCAGGATCGAAAGCACATACTGCCGCATCCACGGACTTGCCGTCTGCTTTTTCCTGGCTGCTTTCTGCGGATTCTTCTGTTCTGTGACACGATGTCCTCTTACCAGGAGCCGATGGCTGTTGATGCCATAGGGTGTACAGGTTACCAGCGTTACCAGATCTTTTTCCGGAATGATCCGAAGAAGTGACGTATCCTCAGGCCTGATGACCCGGATCTGATCCACCTCATAGGCAAGATGCCGGTCCAGAACCTGTATATAAAAAAGATCTCCTTTTTTCAGAAGAACCAGATCTGTAAACAGTTTCTTGTCAGAAAGTCCTGTATGGGCAGAAAGGACACAGTGCGTATCCTTTCCCCCTACAGGCAGAGAAGTGTTCTCAAGATGCCCAACACCCTTTCGCAGCACCTCCTGTGAAGTGCCGTGGTACACGGGCAAAAATACATTGATCTCCGGGATCTCTATATACCCCATGATCCCGTCACTTTCCAGATCCAGAAGATGTTCATACTGCTTTTCTTCTGTTCCATCCACAGCAAGATCCGGGTCAAAAGGATCTGTCAGAACGGCTTCTCTGTTTTTCAGTTTTACATTATATTCTTCTGCTTCTTTCAGCATTTGATGGATCTGTGTTGTATCCATTTTGTCGGTTTCTTTCTGATATTCGTAGATGACTTCCTCCTGCCTGTGCTCATAAAGAGAATTGCTGACAAAAGGATATGCCATCAGAAGTATCCCTGTTCCGATCAGAAATCCTGGAACCAGAAGCGGGCGTTTTTTCCTAGTCTTCATTTATTTTGCACGGTTTTTGCGGATGGTCATAGAATAGTAGCCACATCCTGCTGCCACGGCAAACGCACCTGCCAGAACGAAGAACCAGATACCGCTGCCGCCGGTAGATGGAAGTTCGAAGCCTTTGATATTATTGATCGTTACTTTGAAGATACCGTCTGTGTTGCCATCCTGGCTGATTGTTCCAATATACTGATTGTTATTCTCTTCTTTTCCATCCAATACATAGGTATTGTTTCCTGTTTTTGCTGTAATCTTAATCTTAACCGGTGCCTTGAGGAGATTATAGCCTGAAACGGTACTAAGCTCTTCAAGGAAATATGTTCCTTCTTCAAGACCTTTGATATTCAGTGCACCGCCTGCTGCCGGATGTATTTTTGTATTGTTTTCTGCACTGGTTTCTGTTTTGGAAGTTACATGGTAAACACCATCACTTACTTTTTTCATCTCATAATAGGTTCTGCCTGTTGTTTCTGCCTTTCCATCTTTTGTGGAATAAAGAACGAACGTGATCGCGTTTTTATTGGAATCTGTTACCGCTGCTGCACTTCCTGCCAGTTGTTTATCTGCTTTGATTCCAAATGTATACTCTGTAACTTTATCCCAATCCGTTTCCATGTCTGCACTGCTGCCGATCTTATACTGGAGTTTTACTTCATTCGGGTTTCCTGCCGGTCCGCTGATCTGAGTATCTGGTCCGATCTTTACATTTTCATTTACTACTGCCGTGTAATAGAAATAGATTTCCTTTGTTGTTTCTTCTGCATCAGCTGCTGCCCAGTTACTGATCCTTTTAAGGCCTTCTTCTGTCAGGGTAACAGCAATTGTCTTGCCACCTATATATTCCGGTTCTGTTCCGGTATAATTTTCGACTTTTGTAGTATAATACTGTACCTCATCGGTGTTCTCCAGTGAATAATTATTATTTGTTGTACGTACAATTACATTTTTTAACTGAATTCCATCTTCCTCTGTTTCCGGTGTCAGACCTTTGCTCAGGTTATCCACAAGAATATATTTTTTGAACTGTTCCTTATTTCCATTGGCTACGGTTGGAATATTCGGAACTGTTCCTTTCAGACGGAAATGAACAGTGTCTCCAATGGAAGTAATGTCTGTATCGTCTACACTTTCACTTCCATCTGTCTTATCTTCGTTTGCTGTCACAATCTTCTTTTCTGTTTCCGGTTCGTCGGTGCTGTTTTTGACCTCTGCTGTTACATTTTTTTCCCAGTAAGCTTCTCCCTCATTTGTAGTGACATACGTAGGCAGTGCAATGAGGAAAGGACTCTGAATATTCGTCAGGGATACCTTTTCTCCATTAATACTCGCATTTGCAGAGCTCCACTCTACTACAGCATACAGACCATAGTCCGCATTTTCGATCTTAGCTGTGCCACTGGCATTTCCATCACAGCCTGTTGTTACAGAAGTAAAAGCAGTTCCTCCTATATATTCTTTCAATGAAGTCTCTGTCTGTAAATTAATACTCTGCAAATATTGTGTATTAATTTCGTTAATATCTTTGTAATAGTACATATCGCCATTTTCAGTTATGTGATAATCCGCTGCTGCAGTGATTTTAAACGCAGCTGCAAACACAGCTTCCACACCATACGCCATGGAAATTTTATTTCCATCTACGATCTGATAGAGATCACCGACTTTTGCATATCTGAACTCTACTCCATCAATAGGGTCCTTACTTTCACTTCCATTTTTGTATTTTTTAAGTGTCAGAGATGGAGCTTCCGATTCTTCATCCTCCTCTCCAAGCAATGTTTTATAATATTTATCTGTCACTAGTGTCGCCTTTGGTGTATCTGTCGCTGCTGCCTGCACAGAAAGCGGTGCTCCTCCTATCAACGTAGCGATGGCCGCCGTACCAGCCAAAAATTTCAGAATTCCTTTTTTCATTCTGCATACTCTCCCTTCTTTTTGCTGTTTCTATTTCTGCTTCCACTGCTGATCCAGAACGCACCTCCGATACCTGTAGCAATAAGTCCCAGAATACCTGGCCAGAAGAAACCGTTTCCGCTGGTCATCGGCATTGTGAATGTATTATTTGAAATCTTATATTTCAGTTTTACATAGACAAACCTGCCCTGAGTTTCTGCTACTGGTTTGATTTCGTTTCCAGATTTCGTTTTCAGAAGCATTGGAAGTTCTATATCCGTAATCGAATTTTCAAGTCCCTGGGTTCCTGCAAGTGGCCTGATCTCGGTCAGGCGATATTTGTAACCCAGTTTCAGACCCCGGAATGTAATTCGGCCATTTTTATCTGTTTTTGCAATACCGTTGTTTCGCACCAGATTTCTGTTACTGCACACAGTTGCATCCAGATTCCGGTATTCCGCTTCACTGTCTTCGTCTGTTTTTCCATCATCTTTTCTGTACTGCAGCAAAAATTCTACATTTTGAAGTGCTTTGCCGGTACCGTCTGTTTTGATGATTTCAATGCTGCCTTCCAGAATATTTCTGAATGCAAATGATGGATGTGTTTCTTTTGTATCTGCAAATTGTGCTCCGCCACTTTTTCCACTGACGGAGTTAGAAAGGTTTGTATTTTCTGCTTCAATTTCGGTACGGAATCCCGGTACATATCCTGAATCCTTTCCATCTTCTTTTTTCTTTCCTGAAGAATCTGTTTCTTCTATATAATATGTGATCTTGTTTTTTCCATCGTTATTCCTGTAGATTGGCAGTCCATAGATGGTTATGGTCTGGTTGTTTTTGAGGTAAAATTCCCTGCCAACAGTAATATCTTTCTGCTCTTTTGTTACTACTGCTGTTCCATTTTCTTTCTCCGTTTCCATAGCAATCACTGCGTGATAAGTTCCCTGAACTTTTCCATTATTCGTAAGTGTAAACCCGAAGATACGGTCATTTAGGTTAAACTTCTTTGTTTCACCAAGATCTACAGTTTTGGATGCCTGAATCTCTGTAGGCGTATTAACAAAGCAAAACGCCGTCTTTTCCGTTTCACCGTTTCTTTCTTTGCCTTCTGCTGTATTTTTCTCTTCCTCCTGATAGTATCCGCCATGATTTTCTCTGACGTGATAGACAGTGACATCCTTTCCATCCTTTTTTATCGTGGCAGATCCCGGAATATATTCCGGGAGCCCCTTCCAGATGGCTTTCCAGGAATCGTATTCTCCATATGCCGGAAGCAGTCCATCCTTCGAAGTATCCTGTGTTACTCCACTATCTTTTTCTCCATTCAGCACCACAATTGCCCTCTTGCTGAAAGACTGATAACTTCCATCTGCTTTCTGATACTGAATTTCCAACGTGATTTCCGGACAATTCCATTCATCTCGGAATTTTTCTGGAATTTGGGACAAATCCCATTTTTTCTCTGCATAGCGCACGGTCGGATCAAAAGAATTTGTAACTGTAGTTATATAACGATATCTCCAGTCACCATCTGTCTCATTATTCTTTTTCTTTCCATCCTGATAATCCACATCATAAATCCCACCTGAAAAAGATCCAGAATACGCATGATTTACAGAAGTTTCTCCCTCTGGCTCAGTAATCATTGTTCCATCTGTATTAAGTTCTCTTGCACGGTATTCATATCGAACCACCTGATATGTTCCGTCAATACTCTCAATACCATAGACAGGAAGCCCTCCAAGTTCTGTTGATTTCTCATTGATGTCCTCTGCCTCTACATTGTCTTCGCCGCTCAAAGTGATTCTGACTTCTGTTTTGTTTCCTGTTTTATCCGTGGAAGACAGATTCTGCCAGGGAGATTTCCAGGTTGATCCAGCTTCCAGTTTAACTGCCCGCCTCTGTACTGCAAAGCTCACCGTCCAGTTTCCATTTTTGTCTAATACCCTGGTACCATACACGTTACTGGTATCATTCCATACCTTACTCACTTTCAGTCTCGTAACCGGAAATGCATTTGCCCAGACAGATAAACTGTCTGATTCGTGATTTCCATAGGAATAATCCGTACCGGAAGTTCCTCTAAAAAATCCCATCACAAAAAATGGATCAAATTTTCCTGTTCCGCGGCTGATGATCTCATTCAAGATGCCATCTGGTGTTTCTGAAAGTGATGCCTTACTTAAATCCACTTTAAATAAGATTTCCGCATCCTTCGACTGCCTGAAAGAAATGTTTTCTTCACATAGCCTGTATTCCAGTTCATAATAACAGCCTTCTTTATTGTAAGCTCCACCTTTTGCATATTTCGGAAGATATTGCAGCTTATGCATCCAGCATGTATTATCTTTCATATACCCCTGCAAAATAACATTCACGCCATTTTCAGATACTGTAACAGATGCATCCTCCTGTACCAGATCTTTCAGAATTTCCTGAAGCGGTCGTGTCTGTGCAAAGCCTTTTTCTTTCCTGCTTCCTTTAAATAATTCTTTCAGTCCCATCCAGGAAGAAGGTTCTTCCAGCGCAACATTTTCTCCCTGCGCGTTATAGCAGGCTTTTACTCTTCCCTGCAATACAAACTGCAATGACAGGTAATATCCCAGATAATCTGCTCCCGTAGATTCCCGGATATCTGATTTGTCTGTGATATTTTCAGGTCTTTCAGAAAATACCTGGTCTGCATTCTCTGCATCTTTATGCTTCACATCCAGTGTACGCCATCTCTTTTCAATCCGTGCAGTCACTACCCGGACATGATTGGTAACGGTTGTCTCTGCTACCTCTGCTTCATAAGTTTTATCTTCTTTCAGCAAATGTTTTTTTCCATAAAAATAACACCAGTAATCTCTCGTATTGTCGCGATAACCCGGAAGTCCATCTTCTTTGTCCCTTGCATATATTTCACGAATGCCATATTTCCATGGCATTCCATTTGGTGCATACTTTTCCAGTTCTCCATCTGTTCCTGTAATCTGAAACAGATATCTGTCGTTTTTTCCTTTCACTTTTTCCCAGACAATCTGATATGGTTTATGTCCCTGTTCATCAACAACTTTTAATGGATATAGTGCACTTCCGATGGCATTTCTCATTCCCGGCTGTGCCTCTGCATAACGAATCACTTCAAATGAAATAAGTCCCTGACTGTTTAATTCATCCACAGACGGACGGAAAGCAAAAAGGTTATTGTTGTCATCCCATTTTTTGGTTCCTTCGATCACAATTCTGTCATCGCTGAGAACATTCTTAAACGTCGCATCTGGAATTTTTTCTTCATCATCCGAAGCATACAGATTCTCTACCCTATATTCCTGTGGATTTTCTTCTCCCTGTAGCTGATCTCCGGTCTGTCCCCGGATCAGTCTGCCAGCTTTGTCACGGTTTCCCGGCTTTGCAAAGGCAAGACTGTAACTGTCATAAGTTTCTGATATTTTTTTCTCTTCAATTCTGTACTGAAATTTCTCGCCACTTGGTGCATAAATTTCCAGATTCTCAAACGTTCCTTCTGCGGATGCCAATCCTATATCTTTTCCAACAGGAGAAAACTCATTATAATCAAGCGTTAACATCTTTTTGAAGGATATATCCCGCTTCAGTACATCTTTTCCATTCTCGTCTTTTCCCATATAATAACGGGTCAGAACATAGGTTACAGAAGGATATTTTTCTTCTTCTGTCTTTTCTGCCTCCAGAATTTTCTTAACGGTGAGATTTCCTTTCTCACTTTCATAAAAATTCTCTACCATAAAGTTATGGATCTCCGGCTGTAAAAACACCTTTCCTTCCCGGTCTTTCGGTATCCCCTCCATGGTTTCTTTGACTGTATAGGAATATCGTCTTCCATCCTTATCATAAAGAGGAAGTTTCTGATCTGTTCCATCTGCACTTTCGGCAGTCAGTTTCTGTCTGCCATCTGCATCTGTATCGATCCGGTTACGGTTTTCACCCATATATTCCAGAAGAAAACGGTATGCTGCATTGACATACTGTTTCGACCAGTCTTTGATCGTAACGGATGCTCATTCGCTGCCTTCTCCCTTTTCTTCTTCCAGTTTCTGGTAAATGGTAAAGGTTGCTTTTGGAAGTACCGCTTTGTCAAAACCTCTCGGGACATTTCCCCAGATCTTTTTGCCTTCGATTCGAATATCTTCCTTCAAGCAATTGACAAAAGTTCCGTTCTCACCAAGAATCCAGCTTCCATCAGACAGCTGCGCCAGACGGGTGTCCTCCGTCACTTCTTCCAAAAATCCCTCCTCATTTCCGATCAGATTTTTTTCCGGATCAAGATATTCCACCGTTGTGTAATCAAAAAGCTCGGCGTTGACATGCATTTTTTCCTGCGCATAATACAAAATTTCATATCCATACTCATCATACTTCGGCAGATTGTCAAAATCGACAGTCCAGTCATAATGGCTGTCTCCTTCTTCTGTCGGCCGCCAGAGATGATCTTTGTAAAACAGCTCCAGTTTCACGCTTCCATCTGCTTCATGCACCTGACGGTAAAGATTCAGATAAATGTCAGGGCGGTCGCCTTTTTCGAAACGATAATGATCCTTCCACTGCTTGTGGAAGACGATCTTCTTCGTTCCGCTGAGTTTGTTTCTCAGATAAAAATGCTGCTGGTCTTTTGTGTGGGAATCTCCTACCTGATACTTACTGGAAGTAAGGGAAGTGTATTCTGTTGTGATCCCGGTCTGTTTTAATTCATTCAGGGAAAGTTCCTGATAACTGCCGTCAGGAGTCTTTTTTGCATAGACTTCTTTCACGGAATAGTGAACGACAGATCCGTTCTCATCGTATTTTGGAAGATCATAGAAATAAAATTTCTGATTTTTTACCGCCGTGTCAATGCTGATCTCCTGATACATGGAAACTGTTTTTCCATCTGCATCAACAGGAGCGTGCTCACCTGTTCCGGTGTTGATCGTCCCTTTCTGATAATCTATCACACCTGCCTGGTCACAGATCAGCTTCGCATAAAGACCAAGCCCCTGCGTCTTAAGAGCTTCTCGCAGTTCGGTCCTTCTGGTTCCGTCACCATCGATCCATTCTTTTGTCACATCCAGAAGGATTCTTCCAAGTCTCTGGTTTGTGATGGTATAATAGGAAATCCCCTCGATGTTTTTCGTCTGGAACATGACACGATACCAGTGTTCATCCGAATGATAATAAATCGCCGGATTTTGCGCGGAAGAACTGTCCTGATAGCGTTTCCAGATCTGTTCCATTTCTTCACCGCTATAGTCTCTGGCAGTGTTGGATGACAGATCACAGGGGACTTTTGCTTCTCCGTTGTTGCCGGTATGTGAAACAGACGTTTCCAACACCAGGATATTTTTCAGATCAAGATCCGTTGGGATCTCCACCTGTTTCTGCCAGAAATCCAGTGCCTTAAGCGTCACTGTCTGGATTTCCTGAAACTCATTTTCTCCGATTCGCTGATAGATCGTAAATGTCACGTCACCACGATGCTCCGCGTCGCTGTCGTCGATCCATTCCTTCCGGACATTGATAAACTGAAAATTCCCAGCACCTGGACGGTTGATGATCTCCCTGTAATAAGTTAAAGTTTCTTCATCAAACTGAACCTCGCCGTAGATGACACGATAAGCATCTGTGTCCTTTTCCACTACAAGGTAATCGTGCCAGCGTCCGTCCTTATCATAGAGAGGAAGATCAAGAAATTCCCCCTGCCAGCTTTCTGTCTCTGCCGCACGGATCACATTCCCTTCTTCATCCTGGATCTGTGTTTCCACACTGTCCTTCTCTCCATCCAGAGTCAGTGTGCCAAGTTCTTTTACCTGATTGGTGGAATCCTGCCGAAGCAGTGCCAGTGTGATCTTCGCATCTTCCGGTGCTTCTGTCTCATTGCCTTCGGCCTCCTGCCATTTTTTGACAACTTTGTAATTTACCTTTCGCTCTATCTGGTTGACGATCTCGGAATGATAACTTCCGTCTTCCTTAAGCACACTTTCCACAGAAGAAGTATAAGAAACTTTTTTGTTTTTCTGCGTCAGGACAAACGAAGCATTCCCGGAATCTGCATCTTTCTTAAGCAGATTCGTGGTATCATTTCCCTGATATACTCCAATCTCTATCCATCGGTATTCCAGTTCATGTCCAAGTTTGTCATATTTCGGCATGCTTCTGCTCCCGGACATGGAGGTCATTTCCTCGTCGAATCCAGACAGGCTCTGTGTCACATCTGCACCGTTTTCCTGTACTGTGTACCACTGGTCATCATCTGTTCCATAACTTTCAACATGTTTGGCCTGCAGCGCAAATTCTACCCGCACATCCGTAAGCTCACCCTGCCAGGCAAGAGCACGCCAGGTTTTAGTGTAATCAGCCGTTACCGTTCCGGTGAGAACGTTGCTGACCGTGCCGTCGTTGTAGATGCTTTTGTCTGTGCTTTCACGGGTAACTCCATCTGGAAGAGTATCCTTTATCGCAAAGTCTCCATTCTTTTTGTAAGTAATCTTCCCGAGAACCTGCTCATACTTTCCATTATTCTCCATGCGTTCTCGTGTGAAATACACATAGGGGTATCCTTCGGGATCATATTTCGGCAGGGCTTCCTGCTCTGTCAGGCATACACTTCCTGCTCCGGGATTCGCCAAATATTCGAACGTGATCTTCTGGCTGTCTTCAGTGCTGTTTGCAGGGATCACATATTTCAGCGTATCCCCTTCTTTGTTTTTCACCTGAGATGCCTTCCGGTAACTCGCATCCCCCCGCTTGCTGTAACGCCACAGGGTAAAAGATACTTCCGGCCGCTCTGTGCAGTCCTCCGCATCCTTCCATTCTTTCTCTGCCTGATAGGAAGCCGTGCCGCGCCGCGTCAGGATGATCGTTCCACCATTATAAACCGCTGTAGTATCTGTGCCATGATTGGAGAGATCTGTGTTGTTGTAATCAATGCTAAAATAATCTCCCTCCCCCGGATCATAGCTGTTCAGGCGATAATCCTGCGAATCACCTTCCCGGATATCATAGAGGATCTCCGTGCCGTCAATACGATACTGCGGCAGTCCGGAAACTGTGATGTCCATGGAAACAACTTTGCTTCCGTCTTTCTGTTCTTTTACCTGTGCATTTCGAGTCTGTTCCAGCGAACTGGAAATGGTGTTCACATCCTGATTCTTTTTCTGATACTGAAGATACAGTTCCTTTTGTACTGCATCTGTCAGATCACTGCCACAGCTCATATCGCCACAGCGGATCTCCACATGTGTAGTAACATCCATCTTTTTGATGTAATACCATCCAAACCCGATATTTTTATTAGAGGTGTATTCCTCCCTCACTTTCTCGTCCGGAACATTCAGAAACTTATAATTCTGTGCCAGCTTATCATCCTGTGGATAGTCTCTGTCTGTCTCCGGATCCGGCGGGAGAAGTGTGATCGTCTGAATCGTCGCATTAAATAGTTGGCCATCGCTTCCTGTAACGGAAAGACTTCCTTTCAGTGAATCTTGTGCAAAATGCATCACATAATGTCCGGTTCCCTCAAGATCTTCCATCGTGATCCCGCTCTGACCATTCACCAGAAGTTCACTCACCTTCATGATCTGTGTTTTCTGTGTCTTGTCAGAATCCTGATATGTCACCTCCACCTTGCCGTACTGATAAAACCACGCTGCATACTCGTCTGCACTCAGACGTCCCGCCTGTGCGCCTTCGTTGTTGTCCTGCCAGTAGATATCCTGGCTGATCTCGGATGAATAGACTGGGATATTGTCAGCTCCTGCCGAAAAAACATCCTGCGTTTCTTCCGAGAGAAACAGTTCTTCTGACGCATCGGAAACTTCTTCCTGCACATCTTCTGTACTGTCCTGCAGATCATCTTCAATCGCAGCATCCGCAGTACCTTCAGATCCATCGCCCTGCATTTCCTGTGGATTTTCTTCTGTGCTGTTATCTAAAAAATCTTCCTCCGAAATCTCCGTCCCTTCTGAATCACCCGGACTGTTGTCAGCTGATACCTCCTCTTCTGTCTCTGAAGAATCCATTTCTTCTATGCCTGCAGATGATATCTCTCCCTGCTCTTCCACCCCATCGGAAAACGAAACAAGTTCCGCCCCATAAACTGCGACCTGGTTGGTGCAGAAGATCAGGCAGATTATCATGGCAAGTATCTTTGTGATTCTTTTTTTACCGTTCAACGCCACCTCTCCTTCCTTTGCTGTTTGATTTTCAAAGAACTGCCGAAAAACTCATCAGGCATTTTCCAAAAAAATATTCAGGTACTCTGAAGAAGCGGTCACGCATCTCTTTTTCTTCTGTAGTGTTATCATAGCAGATTTTATACACTTCTTGTTCTTTGATTCTGCGCACTGCGCCTTGTTTCTGCGCAGACCACGATATGCATATAAAAAAACTCCGCAGACCGTTTTTATCAAACAGTCTGTGGAGTTTTTATTCATGCTTTCGTTCTTTGTGTGAGATAACGCAGATACCTGCTCTGTACCGTGACCAGGCGGCTCTGTGCTACCGGGATCTTCTTGCCGTCTGCCATCAGGATATGATCTGTCCCCAGTTCGGAAATGTACCGGAGCTGGACAAAAAAAGACTTGTGCGGCTGCATAAAAGCCTGTACCTTTGCAATTTCCCCGACTGCGCTCTCGAAACTTCCCGCCCGCCGGACACTGATGATCTTCTGCCGGTTGTACAGCGTGTAAATGATGCGCCGCAGGGAATTCTCTGCATACATGATATCTTCCACAAAAATATGTCGGATCGAATCTGTCCCATGGATCAGTAATGGATGCTTCTTCTGCTCTGTCTGCGCCTCAAAAGCACTCTTAAGGGCAGGCATATCCATAATGCAAAAGTTATACTTATCCGGCTGTGTTTCCATGATGTTCTGAAGTTCTTCTACACTTTCCACCTGGCAGAGCTCTGCATCTGCTGTGATATTTCGTTTTATCCATTTCTGTATGGTCCTGCTGGTTTCGTTCTTATCGTTCGTCTGACTGCTGCATACTGCGATCCGAAACATAAGTGCCCTCCCAAAAATAAATAAAATGAGTTCCTGCGGACAGATCCTAATCCTTATTCAGTTTTTATTTTGTAAAAAAGCCTCTGACTTTGTCCAGAGTTTCCTCAATCACGGCATCACTGTGTGCTGTGGAAAGGAACATTGCCTCGAACTGTGACGGTGCGAGGTGGATTCCATTTTTCAGCATGTGCAGGAAATACTCTGCGAATTTCTTTGTGTCGGAAGCTTTTGCAGAAGTGTAATCCCTTACTTCCTCTGTCGCAAAGAAGATGCTTCCCAGAGAAGAAACATGGTTTACCTGGTACGGGCTTCCTGTTTCCTTGAGGATCTCTTCCATGCTTCCATAGAGTTTCTGACCTTTTGCTTCCAGATCCTTATAAACTTCCTGATGTTCATAAAGATATTTGAGCTGTGTCAGTCCTGCTGCCATGGCGATCGGGTTTCCACTTAAGGTACCTGCCTGGTAAACCGGACCGGCCGGGGAAACCATCTGCATGATCTCTTTTCTTCCGCCGTAAGCACCGACCGGCATTCCTGCACCGATGATCTTGCCATAAGTAACCATATCCGGTTTTACGCCAAAATATTCTGCTGCCCCGCCAAATGCAAGACGGAATCCTGTGATGACCTCATCAAAGATAAGAAGTGTTCCATACTGGTCGCACAGAGTACGAAGTCCCTCAAGGAATCCTTTCTTCGGCGGGACAACGCCCATGTTTGCTCCAACCGCCTCTACGATCACGGCCGCAACCTGATCCGGAGCTTCCTCGAGAAGTGCTCTGACGCTGTCCAGATCATTGTAAACTGCTGTCATGGTGTCCTGGGTGCATCCCTTCGGAACACCGGCACTGTCCGGAACTCCGCTGGTCATCACGCCGGAACCTGCACTTACAAGAAGTGCATCACTGTGTCCGTGATAGCATCCTGCAAATTTGATGATCTTGTCTTTTCCTGTAAAACCTCTTGCGGCACGGATTGCACTCATAACGGCCTCTGTACCGGAATTGACCATACGAACCATCTCCACATGCGGGATATGCTCGCAGATAAATTCTGCCATCTCGACCTCGATCTCTGTCGCACAGCCGAAGCTTAACCCGTTTTCGCAGGCTTTGAGCACGCTCTCACGGACTGCCGGGAAGTTGTGGCCGAGGATCATCGGTCCCCAGGAATCTATGTAGTCGATGTATTTGTTTCCATCCACGTCATAAATATAGCAGCCATCTGCACGCTCGATAAAACGCGGAGCCATTCCGATCGCACCATAAGCCCTTACCGGGCTGTTGACGCCGCCCGGGATTCTTTTGACTGCACGCTCAAATAAGTCTTCTGATCTTCCCATTATCCAATTCTCCCTTCATCGATAAAACGGGCAAGTTCTTTTGCATAGTAGGTCAGATAAATAGAAACACCTGCACGGTAAGCACTTGCTGCCATCTCGCACACAATCTTGTCCTCATCGATCCAGCCCATCTTGGCTGCTGCTTTGACCATTGCATATTCACCGCTGACGCTGTAAGCTGCGATCGGAACATTGGTTGCCTTATAAACTTCTGATACCATGTCAAGGTAAGACATTGCAGGTTTGATCATGATGATGTCTGCGCCTTCCTCGATATCTGTCAGGGCTTCTTTCATTCCTTCACGGCGGTTGTGGTAATCCATCTGATAGCTCTTGCGGTCACCAAATGCCGGAGCGGAACCAGCTGCATCACGGAATGGTCCGTAGAAAGCAGATGCATATTTTACTGCATAGGACATGATCGGTGCTTCCTTGTGTCCTGCTTTGTCCAGACATTCACGGATCGCACGCACACGTCCGTCCATCATATCAGAAGGTGCTACCATATCCGCACCTGCCTCAACATGAGAAAGAGCTGTCTTTGCAAGCAGTTCCAGAGTTGCATCGTTTTCTACTTCATGACCGCATAGAACACCGCAGTGTCCGTGGGAAGTGTACTCACACATGCATACGTCTGTAATATAGTAGAGATCCGGGAACTGTTTTTTTGCCTCACGGAGTGCTCTCTGTACGATTCCGTTTTCGTCGTAAGCGCCGCTTCCGACTTCATCCTTATGATCCGGAATACCGAACAGCATGATGTTGCTGACTCCGGCTTTCGTCAGACGTTCCAGTTCATACGGGAGACGGTCCACACTGTAGCGGAACTGTCCTTCCATAGACGGGATCTCCTCCTCGATCCCCTGTCCTTCTCTTACAAACAGAGGGTAGATGATAGAAGATTTGTCAATTCTTGTTTCTCTTACCATTTTGCGCAGAGTCTCACTGCCACGCAGTCTTCTTGGTCTTTGAATCAGATCCATTATTGTCACTCCTTATTTGTTTTTATCTGTTCAACAAGTGTCGTCAAATCGTCGATCGTAGCTTTGGATGCCATATATGTTTTCATTCCATAGCTGTCTGCTGCTGCTTTTGTCTGTTTGCCGATACATGCTGCTGTCACATTTGAATAATCAGAAAGTCCTGTGCTTTCTACAAAACCTTTGACGGTAGATGCGCTGGTAAATACCACGCAGTCGATACCGCCCCTCGTGATCTCTGCTGCTACATCGATCAGAGGATTTTTGTCATAGATGGTATCATAGGTCGGTACATCGTCCACCCTGGCACCGTGTTCTTCAAGGATCCTGACCAGATTTGCATTTCCCTTTGAGGCACGCGGGATCAGGATCTTTTCGCCGCCATGCAGGGTCTGTGCCAGTGCTTCTCCCAGGGAGTCTCCATCGTAAATTTCCGGGATCAGATCCGCCAGAATGCCTCTCTGCTCCAGAACTTTGGCTGTTCCCTGTCCGATCGCTGCCACCTTCAATGAAGAAAGACAACGGATGTCTTTTTTCATGGAGAACATTTCTTCAAAGAAAATCTCTGCCCCTGTCGGACTAGTAAATACCAGCCACTGATACTCGCTGATCTCATCAAGTGCCTGATAAAGTGCGCTCTGGTCTTCCAGTGCCACGGTACGGATGGACGGAAGTTCCAGGACTTCTGCACCTTTTCTTCGAAGTTCATCTGCTGTGCGGGAGCTTCTGCCCTTCGGACGTGTCACAAGGACTTTCCAGTCTGCGAGCGGAAGTCTCTCATACCAGCCAAATTCCTCAGAAAGACGGCAGACTTTACCAACTACGATGATCGCCGGAGTCTCGATACCCTGACGCTCTACTTCTTCTTTGAGTGTTGCAACTGTGGCAACGACTCTTTTCTGGTCGGAAGTTGTTCCCTTCTGCAGTACGGCCGCCGGCATCTCCGGGTCCATTCCTGCATTCAGAAGTCCCTGACAGATATCATTCAGAGCAGCGATCCCCATCAGGAATACGAGTGTTCCCTTTGTGTTGACCAGTGCCTGAAAATCGATGTCATATTCCTTACCTGCTCTTCTATGTCCTGTGATGATATGGAGAAATCTCTGTGCGTTACCGGAATGCCGTTATAAGCAGGCACAGCGATCGAAGAGGTCACGCCCGGGACCACTTCATACGGGATCCCATTGGCAGTCAGAAGTTCCAGCTCCTCTCCGCCTCTTCCGAACAGGAACGGATCTCCGCCTTTCAGTCTCACGACACGGTATCCCTTCTGCGCTTCCTCAAGGAGCACCTGATTGATCTGCTCCTGCGGCATGGTGTGCTTGTCTGCACGCTTTCCTACGTTGATGAGTCTTGCAGAAGAAGGTACTTTTGCAAGTACGCCCTGTCCCACCAGACTGTCATAGACGACAACCTCTGCCTGGGAGAGAACCTCCATTCCTTTGAGTGTAAAAAGACCGATATCTCCCGGTCCTGCCCCTACGAGCCATACCTTTCCCTGTTTCATTCTGCCTCACCTTTATCCGTCTTTGTTCTGTCGGATTCTTTCATTTGTTTTGCAAGCGCGATGCCAAGTACCTCTGCGTCCTCGCGCTTTCCGCGGATGCTGTCCTTGAACCAGTTTCCTGTTTCTTCATTATAATACAGTCCGCGAAGGAAAAGTTCCTCTCCCTCGACCACACCAAACGCCGCCACCGGAGAAGAACAGCCGCCGTCCAGAAAACGTACAAAAGCACGCTCTGCACTTCCTGCGCTCCATGCATCTGCATCACAGTAGCCGTCCAGAAATGCATAGTCAACATCGGTACGTCCCTGTACTGCCAGGATTCCCTGACCTGCTGCCGGGAGCATTTCTTCCTCTGTAAAATACCGGCTGATTCTGGATTCCAGTCCAAGTCTCTTAAGTCCTGCCGCCGCAAGGATCAGAGCTGAATACTGTCCCTTATCCAGTTTGCGGAGTCTTGTCTGAAGGTTTCCCCTGACACTTGCGACCTCCATATCCGGATATAACTCCCGAAGCTGCAGGGTCCGGCGAAGGCTGGAACAGCCAAGCGGTTTGGATCTGTCAAGTTCTGTTACGCCCTCCGGCAGTACCAGCACATCCCTCGGATCTTCTCTTCTGGAAAAAGCCAGCAGAGGAAGTTCTGACGGCACTTCCATCGGCATGTCCTTCAGGCTGTGAACAGAAAGTTCTGACCTTCCTTCCAGAAGTGCGTGATCCAGTTCTTTTACAAAAAGTCCCTTGCCGCCTACTTTATCCAGGGTGCGGTCCAGGATCTTGTCACCCGTTGTCTTCATGGTCAGGATCTCTACTGTCAGATCCGGATTATGCTTGGTTATGTAGTCCCTCACCATCTCACTCTGCAGCACTGCAAGCTTGCTTTCCCTGCTGCCGATCGTGATCTTATTCTTCATTGTCTGATGCCTCCATTGCCTCCTGGATCGCCACACGGACTCTTCGGGCTTTCTTGTGGTTCAGCCCGCTCGCTGTGATTCCCACAACAACCTCGTCCTGCATGTAGATCCCCGGAAAATAAAAATCGCATTTGCTTTTGTCATCTGCGACATTGACGTAGATCCCCTGCTCCTTACAGACTCGATAGATCTCATCGTTTAGTTTCCAGTCGTTTGTCGCCGCGATCACCATAAATGCCATGGCAAAATCAGACCGTTTCACCGGACGGTTGATCAGATTTACGAATCCTGCCTTGCCAAGTTCATGAAGCTCCATCGTTGTCTTTGGAGCTACTGCGGTAATGTTCCTGGTAAACTGCAAAAGAGTCTTAATCCTCCTGGTCGCAATGTTCCCTCCGCCTACCACTACGATTTTCTTGTCAGACAGATCTACGAACATTGGAAAAAAACGTTTATTCTTCATATAATTTCTCCAATCCTGCCACGCACTCCAGGAAAGTGTCCTGTTCCAGACTGTCCCGGAGTCCGAAAATAAGTTTGTTGACCACTTTTCCTGCTGCAGTATCTACTGCTTTGAGAAGATTTGCACGGTCGGAGTCATCCATTGGTGTATTCTTGAGGATCTTGTGGATACGCAGGTTCAGATCCTGCACTGCATCCTCCCTGATCTCCTGGATCCTCGGGATCACATCCCTGCCATCCAGCCACTGGAAAAATTCATCCATCTGTGCCCTGACGATCTCGCCGGCTTTTGTGATGCTCTCCATGGATTCCGGAGAGATCCTCTCGGTGCGGAAACTGTCCATATCATATAAGGTAACGCCCTCTTCTCCTCCAAGTGCCGGTTCGATATCCCTCGGCACAGCAAGGTCAAGAAGAAGCAGTGGTTTCGTAAGCGTGATATCATCAAACAGTTCTCTGCGAAGTGTATAGTTCGGACTGGCTGTCGCACTGACTACTACATCACATTTCGGCAGAAAGTTCATTCGTTCACCATAATGGATCCTGCTGCATCCGATCGGAATGCTCACCATTCCGCTTCTGTACTGACGGACGGTTACGGTGACATTCGCTCCGGCATCACGGAGAGTCTGCGCTGCAACCTTACCCATCTCTCCGTTTCCGATAACCATGCAGATTTTGCCATGCATGTCATATCCCTGTTCCCGCAGACTGCTGACTGCCTGATGGATCACAGACGGATTTCCATGTGCAAGCGGAGCTTCTGTCTTGATCTTTTTGCCCGCGGTCACTGCCATGCGGAAAAGAACTTCCAGTACTCCATCTGTTGTAAAATGTTCTCTTGCCAGATTCAGTGCGTCCTTAATCTGCGTAAGGATCTGATCTTCCCCTAGAATCTGGGATTTCAGTCCTCCTGCAAGATAAAAAAGATGTTCTACTGCTTCTTTATCCTGTCTCGAAATAAAATATTCTTCATAAGAAGGATCCTGTATATCTTTGAGTCCGCAGAGACACTGGTATAAAGAAAGCTGCTGTTCATCCTCGTGGCTCGCCCAGATTTCCAGACGATTGCATGTAGACAGAATGATGCATCCCCGGATGCCTGCTTTTTCTTTCAGTTTTTCCATTGCCTCTCCGGCATTTTTCTTCGTAAATGCAAACAGGGCACGGACGTCTACCGGTGCTCTGTCGTGATCTATCCCTATCATGGATATTGTCATGATATTTCTGTTCTCCTTTGTGTTCCTCCTGTATCTTTTTCTGTAAAAATCTGTCGAATCCGCAAGAGGTGCCTACAGAAAAACATACTGTTTTAATGATAGTCGTTTGACCCTGTAATGTCAATGGAAACAGAAATATTTTTCGTTGCAACAATGTCCACACCGGTTCCTGCCACATCATGCAGAACCACATCTCCGATCTCTACTGGAGCAGTAACAGTGACCTCTTTCAATTCCCGGATACAGTCCAAAATTCTGGACTTTTGAATATCCTCTTTTGTCTTGACGGAAACGACCTTTTCCGTGCCATTTAATACACGAACGGTTGTTGTCACAATTCTGGTCGGATTGGTCACTTCTTTTCTTCCATAGACGGCTCCCCGCTTACAGCTATTGCCTTCTACACTCTGTACTTCTCCGTCTTTTATTTTTACAGTGAGGAAACAGCCCATCGGGCAGCCGATGCAGGTAAGATTTTTTTCTTCCATATCTTTATTCCTCCTCAATCAGAATGCTGATTTTTCTCAGTGATGAAGCATTTAAAATCTGTTCCTTTGTCAGTTTAATCTGTTCCATCTCCCCCGGTGCCAGAATTGTCCGTTTTTTGTGAAGAACACGTTCTTCATCAAAATAGCAGCTGATATAACAGTTTTTATAAACAGCTCCCACACGGAAACGGACTGTCATTTCTTCCGACATGCGCTCCGGTCTTATCACTGCCGGGACAGTATAGCGAACTCCATTTCGGGATTCCAGAATAATTGTCCGATTCTGCTTTTGTTCCGGAACTTCCACTGGCTGCTGCCATTTTATGTAATCTGCCGCATTTTTTCCTGCCGCTGCTGCCTCCTCGGATACAAAATCTACCAGATCATGAACGTGCAGAACATTTCCGCAGGCAAACACCCCTTCGATATTCGTCTCCAGACTCTCATTGACTACCGGCCCCGATGTGACACGGTTCAGTTCCACTCCCATCTCTCTGGAAAGTTCATTCTCCGGGATCAGGCCTACTGAAAGAAGCAGAGTATCACAGGCATATTCTTCCTCCGTTCCCGGAATCGGTTTTCCATCCGCTCCGACTTGTGCCAGAGTAACTCCTTCTACACGTTCTTTTCCTTTAATATTTACCACAGTATGACTGAGTTTCAGCGGGATTCCGAAGTCATCCAGACACTGCACGATATTCCGTTTAAGCCCGCCGGAGTACGGCATCAGCTCTGCTACCACTTTTACTTTTGCACCTTCCAGTGTCATACGCCTGGCCATGATAAGTCCGATATCCCCGGAGCCAAGGATGACAACTTCTCTTCCCGGAAGATACCCTTCTATATTTACAAGTCTCTGTGCCGTCCCCGCAGAATAAATTCCCGCCGGACGATACCCCGGAATATTCAGTGCTCCCCTGGAACGTTCCCGGCAGCCCATTGCCAGAATCACCGCTTTTGCCTGAATCAGAAACATGCCTTCCTCACAGTTCATCGCTGTGATAACTTTTTCCCTGCTGATGTTTATGACCATGGTATTCAGTTTGTATTCTATATTTTGTTCTCTGACCTGACGAATAAAACGGTCGGCATATTCCGGTCCGGTCAGTTCTTCTCCAAAGGTATGAAGCCCAAAACCATTATGAATGCACTGGTTCAGAATTCCTCCCAGTTCTTTGTCCCGCTCCAGAATCAGAGTACTTTCGATTCCGTTTTTTCTCGCTGAAATAGCCGCTGCAAGTCCTGCCGGACCGCCGCCTATGATCACAATGTCATATTTTTTTATCATTTGCCGTCCTCCCCAAAAGAATCTTTGTTGCTGCCTTTTATGATTCCAGAGTTGCCTCCGGATTTTGTGATCTCTTCCACAGGAATTCCAAGTTCTCTGGCTAAAATCTCCATAACACGCGGCGAACAGAATCCTGCCTGACAACGTCCCATGCCTGCTCTGGTACGGCGTTTCACTCCATCCAGTGATCTGGCACCCAGAGGTCCTCGAATCGCATCTATGATCTCACCTTCTGTCACCATCTCACAGCGGCAGACAATCGTTCCATAAGCCAGATTTTGTCGAATCCACGCATTTCGTTCTTCCAGTGAAAACTTTGATACATCGGTAATTCCCTTTCTTGTGGAAAGAAAATCCTCTTTTTCTTTCAGATCATATTTTTTCTTCAGAATGTCAGCAACCATTTCTCCGATCGCAGGAGCACTGGAAAGGCCCGGTGATTCAATTCCGGCACAGTCGATAAATCCTTCTTCCGTCTCTCCTATAATAAAATCGTCTCCGTCCTCATGTGCTCGAAGTCCGGCAAAAGAAGTGATCACCTGACGGACCGGAATGTTTTTGACACTTTCGGATGCTTTTTTCAGAACCTGTTCCAGACCTTCTCTGGTGGTATTGATTCCTTCTTTATTCTCTATATCTGTGGCTGTTGGCCCGATCAGCAGGTTTCCGTGAATGGTTGGTGTGACCAGAACTCCTTTGCCAAACTTGCCGGGAAGGGTAAAAATCGTCCGGCTTACATGTGTCCCCGCAGCTTTATCAAGAAGACAGTATTCTCCTTTTCGCGGAGTGATATGAAGTTTCTTTTCACTGACCATGTTGTGGAATTTATCTGCATAAACTCCTGCCGCATTTACAATACAGTCTGCCTCAAAAATTCCCTCTGTTGTCTCAATCGTCCAGTTTTTTTCTCCCCGTGTGATCTTGTGCACTTCTGTATTGAAATAAAAATCCACTCCGTTTGCACAGGCATTTTCTGCCAGTGCGATCGTCATGTTGAATGGACATACAATTCCTCCGCTGGGTGCGTACAATGCCGCCACAGCCTGGTCAGAAACATTCGGCTCCATTTTTCTTATTTCTTCTTTATTTAAAATTCGAAGTCCCTTTACACCGTTTTGGATTCCTCTCTCATAAAGTTTCTGCAGACCGGGGCGGTCTTTTTCATCCAGGCACAAAACCAGTGAACCATTTCTTCGGAATGGAAAATCAAGACCACAGGAAAGCTGCTCCATCATCTGATTTCCCCGAAGATTCAGTTTTGCTTTGAGTGATCCCGGCTCTGCGTCATAACCTGCATGAATGATCGCACTGTTCGCCTTGGAGGTTCCGCAGCAGACATCTTCCTCCCGCTCCAGTACGCATACCTTTATCCGGTAACGGGACAGTTCCCGTGCAATCGCCGTACCGGAAACTCCCGCACCGATAATCGCAATATCGTATTTATTCATTGTAAAAACCTCCTGTATATATAAAAGAGCCTGACAAATAAACCCATTTTCATGGATTTCCTGTCAGGCTCTCCTCTTCACGCCAGTATGTGCAATTGTTTTAAATACAAACTTATCGTCCACTTGATTCTTCGATCAGTTCTCTTCGTCTTTCGCCCATCCATACGCATATTTTACAGCTTTTTCCCATCCACGGATTCGTTTTGTTCTCTCTTCCTGCGTGATCTTCGGATCAAAGGTCCGGTCGATCGCCCAGTTCTTGAGAACTTCTTCCTTACTGCTCCAGTATCCTACCGCAAGGCCTGCCAGATAGGCTGCTCCCATTGCCGTTGTCTCCACACATTTCGGACGGTTGACCGGTGCATCTATAATGTCTGCCTGCGTCTGCATCAGGAAATTGTTGGCACTGGCTCCTCCATCGACTTTAAGTGCCGCAAGCTGAATCCCGGAATCAGCCTTCATAGACTGTAAAACATCGTTTACCTGATATGCCAGAGATTCCAGTGTCGCACGGATAATGTGGTACTTGTTTACTCCTCTGGTGATTCCCACGATCGTACCTCTCGCATACTGATCCCAGTGCGGTGCACCAAGTCCGGTAAATGCCGGAACGACATAGCATCCATTCGTATCCTGAACCTTCTGTGCCATATACTCTGAATCTTCTGAAGAATCGATCAGACGCATCTCGTCACGAAGCCACTGGATTGCAGCTCCCGCCACAAAAATCGATCCTTCCAGTGCATAATTCACCTTGCCATTCAGTCCCCAGGCAATCGTTGTTACCAGACCATTCTCCGAAAATACCGGTTTCTCTCCTGTATTCATAAGAAGGAAACAGCCTGTGCCATAAGTGTTCTTGGCCTCTCCCGCCTGGAAGCAGGTTTGCCCGAAAAGTGCCGACTGCTGATCGCCCGCTGCACCTGCGATCGGAATCGCGCCGCCTAAGAAAGACGGATCTGCCATTCCGTAAACACAGCTTGACGGCTTTGGCTCGGGAAGCATACTGCATGGAATATTCAATTCCTCAAGAATCTCTTCATCCCACTCAAGCGTATTGATATTAAAAAGCATCGTCCTGGATGCGTTGGAGTAATCTGTGATATGCACAGATCCCTTCGTCAGTTTCCAGATCAGCCAGGTCTCAACCGTTCCGAAAAGGAGTTCCCCACGTTCCGCCTTTTCTCTTGCACCCTCTACATTGTCCAGAATCCATTTTATTTTGGTCGCAGAAAAATAGGCATCGATCACGAGACCTGTCTTCTGACGGAATTTCTCTGTGAGTCCCTTTTCCTTGAGGGAGTCACAGTACTCGGAAGTTCTGCGGCACTGCCAGACGATTGCATGATAAATGGGATCTCCGGTATTCTTATCCCATACAATTGCCGTTTCTCTCTGATTGGTAATTCCGATCGCCGCAATATCAGAAGCCTCCGCACCGATCATATTCATGGCTTCCACCGCTACGCCAAGCATACTCGCCCAGATTTCATCCGCATCATGCTCCACCCAGCCCGGCTTCGGAAAGTACTGATGGAACTCGCGCTGTGCTACACTGCACATTTCACCTTTTTTATTAAACAGGATGCACCGGTTGCTGGTTGTCCCCGCGTCCAGTGCCATTATGTATTTCTGCATAGGTAAAATCCCCTTTGTGGTATTTTAGTATGCATTTATTGTAACGCAAAAATGGTGGGGATTCAACGGATTTCTAATCCTTTGGAAGATGCCTTTTCTTTCCGATTGATTCTTCATTTTCTTGGTGTTGCAATACACCATGCTATGGCTACCGGTACCGTAATAGCCAGTGAAATGCCAAGAAGCATAAGCACTATTACACCTATTGTAGATTCCAAAAGCCATCGGATCAGCTTTAAAAGAAGAAACCAGCCTTTTCCCAGAAGCAGACTTAAAATAAAATATCCTGCCAGCGACTTCAGAATAGTACGTGAAACTGCTGGTGAACTACTCGGCAACAAGTTACCAGAGCATCTGAAATCTGGCGGGATACCGCC
>ENA-ORUN01001212-ORUN01001212.1-human-gut-metagenome-genome-assembly--contig:-NODE-1212-length-26672-cov-5.976030_pt1 | contig 26672 bp, 24 predicted proteins | sample MGYA00242080_ERZ509209 | MGnify/ENA primary metagenome ERZ509209 (study PRJEB26280, sample SAMEA2338786) | human gut metagenome | biome: human gut; feature: human-associated habitat; material: faeces... | reverse complement strand
GGTATCCGCGAAACCAATGATACGATTGAGAGTCTGGGCATAGAGCGCACGTTCCAAAAACTGGAACAAGCGGAGATCGTGCTTTGGATGATTGATGCAACGGACGCAACGTCGCAAATGAATCAGCTATCGGGGCAGATACTTCCGCGTCTGGAAAGAAAGCATTTGATATTGGTATTCAACAAAGCGGATTTGTTGGGCACGGCTCATTCTGATGAGGTGCTGTCTGCGGCCTCTTCCATCATTCCTGACGCCGAATGTATTTTTATTTCCGCCAAGAAAAGGCAAAATACGGATGTGCTTCAGAAGAAACTTATAGCCGCCGCCAATCTGCCTACGATAACCCAGAACGACGTGATAGTGACCAATGCCCGCCATTACGAAGCCCTTACGCATGCTTTAGAAGCCATCGGACGCGTACAACAGGGATTGGCAAACAATCTTTCCGGGGACTTCGTGGCCCAGGACATCAGGGAGTGCATCTTCCATTTGAGCGACATCGCGGGGGAGGTGACGAATGATATGGTGCTACAAAATATATTTCAACATTTCTGCATCGGTAAGTGATGGCTTGTAAGCAGCCATAAGCAACCATAGCCAATTAGAAGAAAGTCGCTGAATTTCAGCGACTTTTATTTTTATATGGTTTTCAGTCAAATCTGACTGGTTGCGGATTTCCAGCATTATTTTGTACCATAATTCTACCGCCGAACAATTAAGCGGACACTTCGCACTCATCATAGCGACATCTTGGACACGATGTGAGACGCTATGAGAATGAGCGGAACCGCTATAGAAGACACAGTGTGAGACGCTGTGAGAAATTGTGAGACGCATTGAGACAGAATAGGCGAAATTAAAGGTGACTAAAATATGGAAATCCAAAGAAAATGCCAGTGGTGCGGCAAACCATTTATAGCACACACGATGGTAACACGCTATTGCAGTAAATCGTGCAATGAAAAAGCGTACAAAGAGAAGAAGCGGAAGCAGAGGTTACAGGAATACGAGGAACGGCAAAATGAGCAGCCCATACAGGAAGTCGGTATCGTAGGAAGCAAGCTGTATCTCTCCCCTGCTGAAACCGCAACCCTTTTAGGTATTAGCCGTGCGACCATCTATCGGCACATGGCTTCCGGTATCATTCGGGCGTTGCAACTTCGCGGACGTACCATTATCCGCAAGTCGGACATTGAAAAAATGTTTGATGATGCACCCGGTTATAAGAAACGGAGTTATGGAAGAAAACAGACCGTTCTTTATTACACTACCAATGAGATTCTGGAGAAGTTCCAAATTCAGAAGAAAACACTGTATCGTCGATGCAAGTTATATAACATCCCTAAGGTTGAAGAAGGCAATCATGTGTTCTACAACCGCACCCTTATAGACAAGTATTTTGCCGACCTTGCCGAAGAAATCAATCCGGACTGTTATTATACCCCGGAGCAGGTCATGGAAAAGTACGGTATGAGCCGTAATGCCGTTGTCACCTTTGCCCTGCGGCACAATATCCCCCGAATCAACCGCCACCACGAGGTGTATTATTCCCGTGCCCATATAGATGCCATCAAAGAAAAGCAGGATAAATTGAATCCCGACTATTATACCTATGCGGAAATCACCGAGAAATACGGGCTTTCCAAAATAAACATCAGCTACTATGTCAACAAATACGACATCAAACGGTTCAAGCAAGGAAGCCGGACAATGGTGCTACGTTCCGAGTTTGACAAAGTCTATATAGAGCATCGTGATGGAACATATACACCCAAGAAACGGGAAAAGAAAAGCGACCTGCCGAAAGAGACCTTTGTAATCCCTGAAGGTTATTACTCATCCGAGCAAATTGCGGCAACCTATCAGATGAACAGGAAAACCATTTGCAAGCTATGCCGTGAAAACGACATTCCTAAAATCAGTCATGGTGGATTCAACTACTATGAACAATTGGCAGTTGACCGTTTCTTCGCCAAATACAAGGCTGCAGACAATATAAAGGAATGGATTAGAGCGGAGCAAATGGAGGAAATCTATGGTATGAGCAAAGATGCCAGATGTTCATTTGTACATCGCCATAAAATCCCATCCCGAGTTGTTTATGGCAAAGTCCAATATTCAAAAGACCATATCGACATTATCAAAAGCGGAGGTTTCGACCGACGGGAAATGTATTACAGCGTAACCGAAGCAATGGAAAAATATAACCTGCGCAGGGATGATGTCTACAATTATGCGAGGTATAACAAGATACGGAAGATGCATCACGGAAAGTCCATGTTCCTGTTGAAAGAGGATTTTGACAAGGTGATGGCTGAAAAATCCGGTATCTGAGAATTATTCCGCACAGACAAGAATCATTTTCAGCAATGGCAGTCATCAGCATTGTTTCATTGTATTGGTTTGCAACAAATTAATCACCAATTATAAAAACATATCATTATGCACGAATGTAAAACTGTAACATTGAGGACAAGACCTCTAAAGAAAAACATGTTGTCGTTCTATCTGGATTATTATCCCGGTTATCGCGACAAAGAAAGTATGAAGGTAATCCGTCATGAATCTTTGGGCATCTACATCTATGCCGAACCAAAGAATCAACGGGAACAGAACTTTAATGCCGTCATGTCGGAAAAAGCGGAAGCCATCCGATGCCGACGTTTTGAATCCATCGTAAATGAACGGTACGATTTCTTTGACAAGAGCAAAATGAAAGGAGATTTTCTTGCCTATTATAAGAAGACACTCCGCAAGCACGACCAGAAATGGGAGTTCGTATATCTGCATTTCTTCAATTTCGTGGGTGGAAAATGTTCGTTCGAGGAAATTGATGTGGACTTATGCAACAAGTTCAGAGAGTATCTGCTTAATGCGAAACAGCTTAGACGTCCTGAGCGTCCCATATCACGCAATTCGGCTGTGGGCTACTGGTCCACATTCAGAGGATTTCTCAAAATACTCTATCGCAACAAGTTGATTCACTCCAATGTAAATGATTTCTTGGAGAAGATAGAGCTGGAAGATGTAGTGAAAGACTACCTGAGCGTAGATGAACTGTACAGATTGGCAGAAACACCTTGCAAAATACCTGTTCTGAAAACAGCCTCGTTATTCTCTTGTCTGACAAGTCTGAGAATCAGCGATATTCTCACATTGCGATGGGAAGAAATCGTGGACTTTGCTGCCGGAGGAAAATGCGTCCACACAGTCACTCAAAAGACAAAGACAGAAGACATCATCCCCATTAGTGACGAAGCCTTGCAATTGATTGGTTATTCTCCTGAAAAGACAGGGCTGGTATTCAAAGGATTGAAAAGATGCTGGACGCAATACCCCATGAAAGAGTGGATCCGAGCCGCAGGTATCACCAAAAACATCACCTTCCATTCCTATCGAAGGACATTCGCCACTTTACAGGCAGCTGCCGGAACAGACATCCGAACCATCCAAAGCATCATGGCACACAAGAGCATCACCACAACCCAACGATACATGAAAGTGGTGGATAGCAACAAGCGAAAAGCCAGCAACAAAATTTCCTTGATCCGTAAGTATTAACGGTCATTTTTGCCTCTTTTATATGGTTAGAGTATGATTTTCGAGTATGATTCATATTCTAACCATAATTATTTGTAAATATCAGTCCAATAACCATTAGTATTTATGGTTATATGGAAATTAGTATTGAACTTTGCGCCATAAAACTGTAAACAATCACAACTATATGGAGAATAATATACAAGTTCAGAAAGCAGCTGATATCAGCAGTTTGGCTGGAGTGGTCATCGTCGGTGAAAAGTTCAATCACAACATCCTGTTTGATGCCACCATTTTTATCATCTCTTTGGTAATGCTTATTTTGACCTTTGCCATATTCCGCAAAGTAATGGCAGGGCTTTTTACGACAATCTCAAGTAGTACTACAAATAAGCAAGTACAAAGCGAATGTTCGCAAGAAAGCAGCCATCAAAATGCTAATCAAAATCCAGTCGAAGAGAAACAGATACCTGATAGTTTGGAGAGATATGAGAGCATTCTTGTGGAAGAGCAACTGAAGGAGGTGAAACGGAAAAGGGACATCATGATAGCTATCCGCGAATATGTAGTGGAAAAGACCTCGAAATATCTCTCAAAAGAGAATATCAGCACACTATTCCAGAATATAGAGTGTATTGCCGAAAACCGGGTTAACGATTGTCAGCCAATCCATTCAACGAAAGAAGCAAAAATCAGTTCTCCCTCTTTAAGACACTTAGCTTGGAATATCGGTGAACGGCTTGGAGTCTCCCGTCGCGACAGAGCGATATTCATTAAATCTTCTTTCCCATACGAATTGCGCAACGCTGATATAGAATATCTGGAAGCAAATTTGCGTGTCAATATCCCATGCGACATTCCTATTGACGTGCCGGACAAAGGAGATTTCCACTTTCACAACAATACTTGAAAATTAAATCGTGCAGACGGTAATCATTGTTCCGGCTGACAGATTTCTGCAAAATTTCATTCTGTTGGTTTGCAGCATATTAATTCTAATTATTGAAGGTATGAACACAACAGATTTGACTTTTAATGACCTGCCCAAAGTGGTAGGCGAACTGTGCGAGAAAATCGCAGGAATGGAAACTTTACTTAGGGACACTCTTAACCGCCAAAGCGAACCAAAAGAGAATTTGCACGTACCAATGACAGTGCAGGAAGCCTGTGCCTATCTGAAAATGCCTGTCTCCACCTTTTATTACAAGATAAAGAAGGACAACATTCCGGTTATCAAGCAAGGAAAGCACCTTTATATCTATCGTGACGAATTGGACAAATGGCTGGAGGCATCTCGCAAAACTTCAGTACCTCTCACCTATGAGGAAGAAAACGAAGCGATGTATGCCTCACACCGTCGCAAGCCTAATCCTAAAAACTGGTGAATATGGAAACGGCAACACCCATTGAGGATCTTGCTCAAATCACTACGAGATGGCAAGATACTATGCTCAGTCTGGGAAAGGTGTACGAACAGGAGCCGGAAGTCCTGAGTATAGGCGGAGTGGCTATCGGGACATTGGGAAACTTCAGTGCATCCATTGGCAAGGCAAAAAGTAAAAAGACTTTTAATGTGTCGGCTATGGTGGCAGCAGCTTTGTCCGGAAAGGAAGTCCTTAACTACACAACGGATTTTCCCGATGGGAAAAACCGCATCCTTTACATTGACACAGAGCAGAGTCAAAACCACTGCATGATTGTAATGCATCGTATCATGAAACTGGCAGAGTTGCCGACTAATGAGGATTGCGACCGTTTCTATTTTCTCGCTCTACGCAAGTTCAATCCGAAGGAGCGTTTGGCTATCATAGACGATGCCATCAGTCAGATTGAGGGGCTTGGCTTTGTCGTGATTGACGGAATCCGTGATTTGGTTTATGACATCAATTCACCGAGTGAAGCCACATGTGTAATATCCAAACTTATGCAGTGGACTGACGAATACCAGATTCATCTTCACACCATTCTTCATCAGAACAAAAGTGATGAAAATGCCCGTGGACACATTGGCACGGAAATCAACAACAAAGCGGAAACGGTTATCCAAATCGAGAAAGACAAGGACGACAGCAACATCAGCAAAGTGGAAAGTGTGCATACCCGCTCAAAGGACTTTCTGCCATTCGCTTTCTACATCAATGACCAATCGCTTCCCGAACTTCTGCCGGACTATGTGCCGACCAAGAAAAGTGCTGGTCGTCCCAAGCAAGAACCATTCTCCCCAGGTAAGAACATTCACGAATCCACCCATTGCAAGGCTCTCGAACTGGCTTTTGAGGGGAAAGAGACTATTTCGGGATATAAGGCTTTGGAAGAAGAACTGACCACTGCCTACGAACTGGCAGGAACAAAATTGAATCACAACAAAATTGTGGAAACAATTAAGTTTCTCACGAACAAACGGATGGTGGTTCAGGAAAGCCGTGGCATTTATCGCTTCATGCCGGATTACCACTATTGACTCTCCACTTGACTTTATTCTCAAAGCGTGTATTCTTGTGTAAGTCGAAGTTAAGTGCAACGGCTGGTTTCATGATAATTCTCGAAACTGGTCGTTGCCGTCTTATCTCCCAAACCTATCTTTTTAAGCCAAGGGCTTGCCCGTTGTACAGACATTATCTTGTATGGGGAGCCTAATACCCCAAGCGACCAATCGGCCGTTTGAGAATGCCAATTTTCCAGCAAGCTGATTGGATGAAAAATAGCGTTATTTAAGCACTTTTTCTTTTCGCCAGCCTCTTCCTCGTCTTTCTCGACAAAAAGCGAAATTTGCACATTTAATTGCGCCCTGGGCTTCCCCATTATACGACCTATATTGAGTTAGGGTAACTCAATACTCCAAGCGATAAATCGCTCGTGAGAAGTTGCCAATCCTAGGCAAGCAGGATATGGCTTTATTGCGATTATAGAATACCTTAACTCCCCACGCAATCATGTTTTGGATGGGATTGTAATACCCTTGTAGCCTCTGTTTGACAATTACCATAGGCAAGCGTATTTCAGTAGTGCTTTTACGAACTCTTTTATGAACCCTACTGGTTCTTTTATGAACTCTTATGTGAACTATTTTCTTGCTTTTAAGTGGTATCCTGGAGTAACGTCGGCTACCATAAATGCAGATACTAGATGATGAACACAGAACTATTGTCCAAACGCTTGCCAATTTAACGACATGAATCTGCCATATCCCAAAGGCGATTTTGCCAACTTCCGAATGGCATCCTAAAATAGGAAATAGCCTATCCTCTTTGTAGTGCGTAAAAATACGCAGTCCACTGCATAAAATGTAAGACTGGACAGTACTCCAATGAGTTTAAACAAATTGCCCATTGTCTGTTTGCGTGTTTGGGAATTCTGAAATGAAATTTATTGACTCGCTTTCACGAACTCTTTTAGGAATCGTTTTCCATAATTCAAGTCTAACGAATCATATGAGATTCTGAAGTATCTGAACTAAATTCAACAAGACATTTCACCAAAGGTGTTAACTATTAATACTTATTCCGTACAATACGCTCTTCCTAGAAAATCAGGAAATAAATCCGTTTCATAGTACTTGTGAGCCAACACACGCAAAAACCAATATCCAACCTTATCTGTTCTATATGCAATAGATTTGTATTTCTTTTCAAAACGGCTCTGAAAATCTTTCAATGTTTCAGGTAACTTTATACCAGTCTGTACGGCCAATTCATTATTTAATCTTTTTTCAAAGAGTAACTGTTCTATATCAAATTCATCGGTGATTGGAAATGCAATTTGTAAGTTCACCTCAGACTCATCTACTTTCTGCTTAAGAGCTGAGTAAAACTCAGGCATATTCAAGTATGTCAACAATTCAAATACCACTATTAAGAGCAAAGAGGAATCACAGTGATAGTCTTCATCTTTCTTATAGATACTCTTAGCTAATGCTATTCTATTTCCGTGCATTTCCGGCCACATCTTTTGTTTGTCATACCGTTTCATCAGATTGATAACTGTACAAAGCAGATACTTACCTAAACTATTTATGTCATCCTGATTCTCAGCATGCATATACATATATTTGAATACCATCTGAATGACAATAGAATTAGTATCAAGCAAAGGCATTGTACATGCATTATTGTTTTCGATGACATTTTTTAAGATATTCAACCTATTACGAAGTTCATCTTCAGAAATCTCTGCATAAGATTTTGTTAAAAAATAGAAATATACTAAATCACCAAGAAAATCATAGCATCTTAGCGGATAGAACATATACTCGGTATCTGAGGATTCAAAACTATATAGTCCTTTTGGAAATAAGACTACTTGCAATATTTTATTGATATATTCTTCGTATATCTGAATTTGCAACAATACAAGGCTATTAAAGTGCTTGATTATTGAGCTTTTATTCTCTTTTTTTGATTTAAGAATCCATGCCCAAGTTTTTAGAACTATAGTGTCAACACAATACTTGGCCGGTAGTAAATTCTGACATTCAACAGAGTAATAATGAACCATATGGGCAATTAGGCGCAATGATGCGAACGCATTAAGGATTAATCTCCTGTTCTCTTTCTTTGCCGATGTAATTTTCTTTAATTGAAGTTGAACAAGTGTTGATATGTCTTCATAATTATTACCTTCTCCATCTAATAGGACAAGTATTTTCTTAAATAAACGATAACTCTCGTCATCAGTTAATAATGTTTCATCAAACAAAAAATCTGAGAAATAAGTAGTCAATAACTCAATGTCCCACTCTTCAAAGTTTCCGTCAGGAAATTCTTTCTTAATGAAGCCAGAATATGTAGGTTTTGCATTTGCGTCAATCAAGCCATTATGAACAAAAACATAATACCTTGGAAATTCTGATAGGTCTGGAATAGAAGGGTCTTCATACTCCGTGTATTTAGAAGCCCTTAAAGATTCTATTAATCCATCCGGTTCATTAAGAGTTCTGTCTGTTATATCTTTTGCACCGAACCCCTTGAGTTCAAATAAGAAAAGTGTTTTTTGCCCATTTTGTCCTTTGATAGCTACTACATCACGTCCATATTGTGACTGCCCTTTTGATTGACACGGTGTAGAAAGGACTCTGTATCCCATTCTTTCCAAAAGTATAGGAAAGATATAGTCTAATTCTTGATCCTCTTTCAAAGACTCAATATATTGTTTAATTATTTCCCGTCTTTTCATTCCAATCAACTAATAAATCATTAATCCACTTATCTTGTTCCATTGGCGTCATAGATTGAGCCAATTGCCTTGATGGCATTGAAAATTGTATGCATCCCAAGTGTTGTACTTTTCCATTTTCGTCTCTCCAACCTCCTCCTCTTGCTAAAGTAACGTGCTTCATCATACTACTTAAAAGACTCTTATGATTTTCATCAGCTTTCTTCATCTGTTGTTGCCAATGTTGTTTTTGAGTTTTCAAAGCTTCTTGATACTCTATCATATAACCGTATTTGGGTGACATTTCTTTAAGAGATCTTCTTTTATCTATTGCATCAGACCTTTTCTCAAAATACCGATTAATTTTCGCAACAGACTCATTATCAATATTTAATTTCTCAAAAGCTTTGATTACATGACCCATATATTCATCCAAATATGGAACTAACTGACTCATCAAAACATTACGTACGCTCGGTAATTCACTTTCAATCAGAGGCAATAACTTCGGAAGTCTAGTCTCAGGATTGCCATAATCCTGAAGCAATTCTATAATCAATAAACATTGCAATTTCTCATCCAAGTCTTTTTGAGGGTCAAAATTTGAAGATTCCAAATGATAATCATCCCACAATCTTCGCCCGACAACACGATACAATCCATTGGGATGAAAAATAAACGATAATACAAAGTTTATGAAGTTATCCTCATTCTCATGTAAAGACCTTAGACTTCCTTCCATCTTTAGGATATCCATCGGGGTCAAAGAATTTGCGATTGCTACGAAAATATTTGTCAAAAACACTGCATCTTTAAAATGAAAATGTATTGAGTCATCAATACATTTGAGCGCAGTCTCTTTATTCTCACTTTTTAACCCTTTGACCAACAATATGATACTCTGTTCTATAAATGGACTAATTCCTTGTTGCACAAACAACCAGTTACATAGAGGATTTATGTACGGTGACGAATCTCCTTGCAACATTTCCAGAATCTTTTGTTCACATATTTCTTTTCTTTGGCCAACCAAACGTCCCATCGTAAAAAGGGAAAAAGCCATTGCTGCACTTGATTTAAAGCAAGTGTTAGATACAACTATATCAAAAGCTTTATTAACATACTCCTCAGCAATTTGATTTGTTTTTACAAATGCAGTTGCAAACTCCTCCATATTATCTTCAGGAGGATATTCTGCGTAATACCTATCAAAATCATTTTCCATCAGACCAGCAAGGCAGCTCGTTTTGTACTGAGGCAATATTGAGATTAATACAATAGCATTGTCATAATAAGCACTAGCGTATTTTTGAACAGCCCAAAGAATTAGATTTTCAGTATTATCATGTTTACTCTCAAATGACAGAATAACGTTTTTCATAAATTCTGGACTCCAACTTGAGACTCCGGAAACAAGATGAAATGCCCACGCCCATCTCCCAATATTATAAGCTTCCTCGAAAATAATATTACCACTTTTTAGATGTGCTATATATGCGAGAGCGACAGCAAAATAACACCCACTCATACTATAGTCCGATAGATTGATAATATGTTCATTGTTTTCCCAATAGGATACGGAATCACTGAATTCAAATTCACCTGCTGACGCTTTCTCATTTAAAAAGTCTACAACTTTAACAAGTTCACCAGGCAATCCTGAAGTTATATTTCGTCCATCAAACATAATAATCTATTTAATATTCACGTTTCGTAACTTTTCACCACTCTTCCTTCTCTCATATTTAGAAGATTCATCGTATTGGTAAGGTATTTGACATTTTATGCATCTGATTGAGAGCTAAACAGGAATTATAGATGGCATCATAATCATTCCATATCCAATGGAGGAAGACTATTATCTTCAAATCTATCAAAGTCAGATTGGAAAAGACGGTCTTGAATGATCCTGTACTTTTCAAACTCTGATTCAGCAAACTCTTTGGCATATTCGGCAGAAACCTTTCCGCTATCCTGTAATATCGGGCTCTCAAATAAATTAATAAATTTGTCTATTCGCTTTGCCCAATCTTCCATTGTCATAGGTATATGACGCATAGCCATACTTTCTGCCATATCAAGAGACGCATTGACTATTCTGCCCATTTCTTCCAATTCTTTTTCTCGCAAATAGTTTTTTGCAACAGACACATCAGTTTTGACAATTTTTCCATTCGGAGCATTTTCCCAAGTGATCAAACCCATGTGTTCCTTTTCTGCATTGGCACGCTCAACAATAAGCTCCGCTGCGGTATGCCCATGCACAGCATAGTGCATTTTGTTCTGTACTTTCTTGAAAAAGAGGCGTGTAGTCGGTGCATCTTTGTTGTAGTCTATAGCCGTAGCATATATATCCGTCAATTTTTGATAGAACCTACGTTCACTCAATCGTATTTCTCGAATCTCGGCAAGCAAATGCTCAAAATAATCCTCACCAATAAACGAACCGTTCTCCATTCGCTTATGATCAAGCACATATCCACGAATGGCAAACTGCCGGAGTACAAACGTACACCACTGCCGGAATTGAGTGGCACGAACAGAATTGACTCTATACCCGACACTGATAATGGCATCGAGATTATAGAATGTCGTATCGTAATTCTTGCCATCCGAAGCAGTTGTTTCCATTTTGGAAATAACTGAATGTTCGTCCAACTCACCACTCTCAAAAATATTTTTAAGATGCTTGCTGATTGCAGGTACTCCTACATCAAAAAGCTGTGCCATCGCTTTTTGTGTTGCCCAAATGCTATCATCCTTATACATCACCTGAATCCCATCCTCTTTACCCTCAAGCATGAAGATGAGAAACTCTGCTGTACTATTTCGTATCACTATATTTTGTGCCATAGTATATAATATTCTATAGTCCTATTTTAACAATTGTTCAGGAATCTTGAACAACTGTATCTTTTTGTGGCTCTCTCTTCAAATATACGTTTCAAATACCTGCTAATACATATTTAGCATGATAAGAATCATGCTTTTGCAACCAAATCCAAGAAATCGCCTTTGGCTTTATTAAAACTACGCCAATCTGGTGTTATTTCATAAAACTCACACAATTCTTGATACAATTCATCTAATTTATTTCCATCAGTAATAGATGCACCCTGTTTAACAACATTAAGAAATCCCATTTGCTCAAAAGTTATTTTGGGAAGAGTAAAAGGTAATATCCTCTTGTTTTCCAAAGCCCAGGCAGCTCCCATTTCATTTTTACAAACATCACTCTGATTATAGTTTTCAGAAATGAAAAGAAAAATAAAATCACAATCTCTCATGTTCTCAATAATCTTTTCACGAAAATCATCTCCTGTTCTAATAGTAGAAGTATCCAAAGTACAGAATAAATCACTATCCTTAAAGCCACAACCGACTTTCAATATTTCTTTGACAAAACCATCGACAATTGTTTTATCAGAATGAGAGTGACTAATAAATATCTTTCTTTTCCCCTTTTTAGTATCAATATACTTATTCTTTAATATGTTTGTTATAGCATTTATCGCTCCAAATTGATATGGTTGAACACATTTATTATAAGGGCTCTTTATATTTTGCAACTCCAACATTAAACGTTGAAAGCATTCTGGTTCCGTATCTCTAATCTCTACAATTAATTGATTTATAGTATTGATTAAAGCATCTCTTCCAGGACAGCAGGAATTACAAGGTCTTCCTAACTGCATCCCATTTATGGCTTTAGCAACATTATCACATGCAATAGCCGCATTTTCTATTATTTTTTTATTCATATTGGCCTCTTTTAATGTTATGTTGTATTATAAATATCGTCAGAGATAATTTTAGGAAATATTGTTAACCAAAAACTCTTTATCTGATTCTTGCAACTCAGATTCTGCAATTAGCTCTAACTTAAACTTTAAAATTCTTCTCAGCTTAGTCTTGCCTCCTCCAGATAAAGCAAAATAATGACTAGAATAATTAACATCCCTAATCTTGTTGATGTATGAATCATATGATTCTTGGATACCATCCACTTCAAGAATATTTTTCAATATATCAAATAAGACAGATATTCCTATAGTTTTCAGAATTACACTATCATTTGCTGCATTATCCCATAAAATAGTTTTAACAGAACAAAAATATTTCTCTAATATTGAATACAACTCATCGTCCTTTGAGCCTAAATATAAGTACCTAAGTACTGGTTTCCCATTATTAGTAAGCACACTACGTGTTTTATCGCTCCATATACTAGTTTTCTTCATTGCTAACATATCACGATCTTTCTGAGGATTGCTAGATATTAAGCTCATAATGCCATCAACCATAGCAGCCGTTGAAAGTAGCCACTTATCCTTATTTACCAAATCTTCTAACTCAGAGAATAATGGAGCTAACTTAATCTTTTGATATAATGGAGACCCTTTAGTAAAATTAAATTTTCGTGTGAAATATACAGCCAATTTTTCTGGCGACCAAGTATTTTGAGGCTCATTTTCCACATCAAATCCAAATAGTTCTAGTGCCAAACTTTTATCTACACGCTTTTGATTACCATTAATTGTGGCAAATAAATATGCTTGATAAGGATTAGGCAAGTCAATAAAGATAGAACAAACAAGTTCTATATCTTTACAACTTTCCTCTGCAAAATTGAAAGCATTCAAACGATGTTGACCATCAATTACTAATGATGTGACTTTATCTGGTATGATAAGGTTATAAATATCAGTGGAACCTGTTTGCTTAACATCCCATCTGTCCTCTATATCTTCAATAATTTTCCCGTCTCTATCAATATTTGCAGCTATCAATATTGATGTTGGAAAACTCATTTCATCAGACATTATAAAATTAGCAATTGCTTTTAACCGCTTTGGGTCTAGAGGTCTTTGATTCCCTTTTAAATTGCCATCTTTATCATATCTAGCAACAGATGATGTTGAAATTTTCAACAATTCCCTAGCTTTTATTTTTGCTATATAAAACTCCCCTAATGGTTGAACCACTTTTATTGCTTTTACTTCCATAGTTCTAATTACTTAAATTGTTCTATCCCTCCACCAAGTGCATTTGAACTATTGTCAAAAGTCTTATTATCACGGTTCTGATACCACCATAGTCTACAATATAATAAATAAGTTATACTTGCTAAAATAGCAGAAGCAACTATGCATTTCTCAAGAAGACCTATTACAATGCATGAGATAATAATGGGAACTGAAACAGCTATTAGCTCAACAATATCTTCATTATTTTCTATTCTTTTCGTCCTCATAAATGTCAAAATTCGCTCTGCTGAAGTATATACAGCCGCAATCGAAATCGTCAAAATTCCAACGACAATGTCCTTGCAATCTATGTCCAAAAACAAAGCAGACATCCATATACTACTTGTACCAAACCCCATGAAAAAGACAACGAAAAATATCAATTTTCTCATATGGCATTTTAACCAATTTATTATCATATTCATCTCATAAATATTTCTTGTTTGACCCATTCCAAATCATTTGTTATTGATTGGTCTTGCATCATTTTCATTATGTAATAGAAACCTCCATTAGCATACTCATTTATCAAGTCTATTGCTTTTGTTGGTTCTTTCATAATGTCAAGAGAACCGACCTTAGCGATACACATACACAATAACGCTTCAGCATCTTTTTCGCCTCCACCATTACACATTGTATTCAAACTAAATGGTCTATCAGCTATTGGCGATTGTAAAGGTCTACGTTCGTTGTGTATAAAGCCAACAACGGCAGCCCAAACAAAACATTGCCAATGATAAGAAAATACATTGTAAGCACCGCCTTGTTTATTGGAAAATTTAAGGATTACATTATCCTTAACATTTTGCTCAAATGAAAACTTAATTTCAAATATATTTTCCATATAAGCTTTATTTTAAGATTGTTATTTGCGTTGAGACCTCGTGCTGACCACGATTAGAATCTCCACTATATATTTTACTCTCTAAATTGTAAATTCTTGACACGTTTCTTTGGCTTTGTAAATCAAGGTATTTATCGCTTTCCAAATCAACATCTTTGGTCAATATTATAGACTGTCCAAATATATCCTTGATACCAAGTAAATACTTATGAGTAGTTTCTAAGTCAAAACTTGATGTTGGAGCATCACTTATAAATGGATAATAGATACCCATTGCCTCTTGATTCAAAGATAATAATGCATTTATAATGCTCATCTTTTTTCTATCCTCATGGCTAGTGTTAAGACCAGCATCAAATTCAATAGAATAATCCTCACCAATCCTTACATTACCTTTATAACCATTATCATGTTCTGTAAACTTTGCATAAAAGATATTTGCCCTTTCTTCAATTTTATGAAGCAAATCTTTTCTAGCACTTTCCTGAACTCTCTTACATATATCTTCAAGGAATGTTGAAATATGTTTCCATTCTGTCTCTGGAACTTTTGCAACAGTTGTATCTTTTATACCTAACTTTTCCAGTTCTCGTTCTGCACCGCGCAATTCGCTCCGATAATTATTAAGAGTCTGCTTGGAAACTTCTAATTTCTTCTGTTGAGTTTCTAGGTTACTTCTACTTGCTCGTATTGTAGAGTTGATAATTCCAGCTGTTTCTGCTTGGGTTACTGGATCCACTCCATGCTTCTTCTTTATCTCTTCTATTTGCTCGTCTAACTTGCGTTTCTCCTCTTGCTTTCTTCTTCGTTGAGCCATAAATTTTTCCAGTTCATCTTCACTGTCTTTCCATTGCTTATCAATTTTTGATAAGGATATTAGTAAGGAATCTGGATAATCCTGAATCTTACCAACAAACATATTAAACTGTTTAGACAGTTGCATATTGCTGGTATATTCTTCCATCTCCTTTAAATACTCTTCTTGCAACCTTAATCTTTCTGTTATATAATGATATGGAGCATCTACTTCTGTAAATTCAGTACCACACACAAAACATTTTTTATCCTTAAGTATCTCTTCTAACTTTGAACGACTAGGATTATCTAAATACTTCTTTTCGGGTACAGTGTATTCTTCCTCTTTATGCTTCTCAATAATGTCTTTACATTGTTGAATCATCGGTTCTATCCCACGAAGGATCCACAAAGATGGAAGCTTTTCTCTCTGAAATTCATCAATACGAGTCGTTTCTGACAAGTATTTGCTTATTTCATTTTCGCAATCCTTATACTTCTTTACCAACATCGAATAGCTCGCTAATCCTGAAATTTTTGTTTCTCCATCAGCTAAAGCTATTTTGATAGTTTCAATATTAGCCTCAAGTTGCTTCTTATTTTCTTCTTCTTTAGCAATCTTGTAGTTCAAAGTATCAATGGTAGACAATAATTCTCTAACACTTGAATTATGCTTGTTTACTTCTTTCAATTTGCGGCTTTCAATTCCAGTAATCTTCAATTTGGACTTGCTGATTATTTCTGAAAGTTTCTCATAGTAAGGAAAATAAGAAATATGTTTTACGGCTGCTTTTAATGTCTCTTTATTTCTAAAATTAATAAGGCTCTCAAGTGATTCGCCCTGAAACCAAATGTAGTTTCTTATACCATCAGGGAATAATTCGTTAATTTTATCCTCAGCAATCATATCGTTAAGTACCTTTGTCCCTGTATTGGAATCAAAAGATACTTTCAACATATTAGGTCTTACTTGCCATGCATTATCAGAATCCCACTCATTTTCGTCAAGCCTTAATGCACTGACAGAACGTTCTATTATATAATTTACACCTCTATCATCTTCAATCTCTATCTGTACAGATGCAGTAATTTCATCATTTATTTGTGCTTTAAATAAAGCTCTTTTATTGATGAACTCATAACGCTGCATTGCAAATTTTGCTGATTGTGGCAGACTGTCAGTTGTACACCAACCAATCCCAGTGATATATATCTTACCGAATAACACCCAATAAAAGGCATTAAATAATTTGGATTTTCCTTTTCCACCATTACCTATAATAAGATTCAACCCATTAGAAAAATCCATAGTCTGACTTTCATGGTAAGATTGGAAATTTTCGATAGTAATATTTTTGATAATCATAATTTTACGTATTATGAGTTACATATATTTTTAATATTGGCAATATACTGATTGGTTAATGCATCTGCATCTCCAACACTAGTTGATAGATCTGTCAGCATTTTGGCAACCTCTTTTGCTTTTTCAAAGTTCACAGAAACTTTCTCAGTACCCGATTCAACTGTCTGATCAATTTCCTTCTCAATTGCCTTATACATTTCGTCTTGTATAGCCATAGTATCATTATTTATAGTTATTATTTTCTTCTTCAAGCATTGCAAACAAGTCAATTCTCAACATTTCACAATACGCTTTTAATTCTCCATATAATATATCTATTTGATTATCCGCCAATGCAGCAAAATTCACAATACGCTTAACTTCACTTATAAACATATTGCGTTCTATCCCTTCTGCATCTTCAACCACATTAGGGGGAGTGACTATCAAATCCCAAATTTTTGCTTTCTCCTTATCTTTACTTTTTCTCAAAACACGTCCACGCCTTTGAACAAATTGACGAGGATTACCAGTACTTGAACAAAAGATTGCATGTTCTGCACGTGGTATATCAACACCTTCATCCAAGCATTTCATTGAAAGTAAAATCTGAATATCTCCATTTGCAAAACTTTTCAATATATTGGGAGCATCATTAAGTCCACTAATGTATTTATGATAACTATATCCTTGATTCTTGAACATTTGAGCATACTCATCTATGATATGAACATCCTCTTGGTCTATATCGTAATAATCTCTTTCTGAATAATCAGGTTCATATCCTTCTGGGACAAAGACAAAAGTATAATCTAACTTACGTCTCTGCTTTAGGTTTTCCAACAAGTTTAAGATAGCCTCTTTTTTGTTTTCTGCCTTATGGATAATCCTTTTACGCTTCAATAATAATTTTTCAGCCTCAGGTTTATATTTCCCAGTATCAGAATCTATAAATTTCCGAAGTTGAGATGATACCTTTTCATACTCCTCCATCTCTGAACTTGTCAATTCAACGAAAATAGGAAAATAATCATAATGGCATAAGACTTCTGAATCAATTGCTTGTTTCATTGTATAACGAAACGTATATTCAGGAGGTCTTGAATTAAAGAACTCATATAGCTTTTCAGAACCTTATACCCTCTCTGGGGTCGCGGATAAACCTATACGCCATTTAATCGCTTCTGGTAAATGCTTAAGTGAACTTGTTGAACCAATATTATGTGCTTCATCTGCAATATAGACAAATGTTTCTATTCCCTTTGTTTTATCAAGGAAAATCTGAATATCTTTGCGATTAAACGTTGCGTACGTGGTAATTATAATTATACTCTTGGTCTGATCTAACAAACTTCTAGTTGTATAACGACTCAATGTATTCTCCCAATCCTTATCTGCATATGTTGAAACTATATTCTGGAAATTAAATGATTCAGCTTCTTGTTTCCATTGAACAGCCAAAGCTTGTGTCGGCACTACAATAATTGCTTTATAAAATCCATTCTCCTTATATTGCTTTCTCAAACAGTTTAAAGCCGTCACTGTTTTCCCAGATCCTGTAGCCATAGCAAATACACCATTTTTACCATTACAAAGCCATGCATTATATGCTTCTTTTTGTATTTCTCTTTCTTCTGGAAATGGGAATCGAGGTTCCTGCTCTTTCAATTCTATTTTGTCAAGAACTCTTTGAGACAAGGGCTTACAAAAATCATTAATAGTTTTATCCTCTCTTAAATCTATGCTATTATCAAGCAACTGTTTTAATGATTCTTTGTGAAAATTCTCACTAATATAAGTTTTAACCTCATCTATGGGTATATGAATCAAATGGGGTGTATCATTTTCCCAGGATTTATCAAACAAGGTTTGGTATTCTGATATTCTTTTATTATCAGCTGGCGATGTAAATACAGTAATAGTTTCACCATTAAACTCCAATGCTGAACGAGAAAAGTTTGCAGAACCTATAAACGCAACTTTATTCCCTTCTTCGTCAGTAAAGATGCCATATTTATCATGACCAAGCCCACCTTTAGTTGAAATAGTCGCAATAAATTCAATTCTATTGATTGAAATTAGATATGACAAACAATGAAAAAAGTGATCATCCTCTTTAGAAAGTGTTTTTGCTAATTTTTTAATATCTGACAATATACGATTTTCAAAATCTTCAACCAAATGCTTTTGACCATTTTCTATTGCCTCTTTATCTTCTTTACTAAGAAGATGATTCATAACAACACGCATTTTGCCTCCATTCGCAATGAATAAGGCAAAACCATATGCTAAACTTCTTATTCCACTTGATGAAAAGAATCCCAAGCCCAAATCGAAAGTAGAACTTTCAATCAGTGCTTCAGTAAAAAAATCCTTAGGTTCATCATATCCTGAAGAATAACTATGTTTGAATTGCACATCTCTTAACATATTATATTTTCCAATCCATTAGTAATTTTATCTATAAGATAATCGTAACCATTTAAATTCGGATTATCTTGTAACTCCTTATTCATCAGTTGCAATCCGTCATCAATATGCAGTTTAATGTATTTAGGGATATCTTTATCTGTTTTATAAAGTCCATATTTTACACAAATAAGTCCGATATAATATGGCAAATTATTTCCGAATAAAACATTCTTACTATACTCCTTACCCTGAGAATCTGCAATATCAGTCAAAGACAACAAACGATCTTTAGAGAGAGAATATGTTAATGCTATTCTAGCAATTATATTCTCAGCTCCCAGATTAAACTTTCGACTTAGGTCTGTAACAATATCTTTGTTCGCCCTTGATGTTTTTATTGATGTAAACATAGCTATAACAATGTTTCAAATAATTTATTAGGAACAATCTTCTTAAACGAAGAACAGCCATCCTCATTCTCTATAACATAAACTCTATTAACATTTGGTAGCAATGCATTGTATTCATCTTCCGATAGCTCTTTGCCGAGCAACGGAAAAATGACTACTTGCTTCGATACACTAGGATAGAATTTTGTTATAATATTGCGAGAGTGAATGCTGTCAAACTTCTGCAAGGGACTATCGATAAATACAGGGAACTCTATACCCGATTCCTCAACAAGTGCATTAAGAATCGCAGTTGCGTATAATTGCTGCTCTCCCTTTGATAGCTTTTCTTTGCTAATAAGTTCTCCAGTCTTATCTAATAGTTCAATTTCAATAATATCATCCTGCAAATCAATCCGCACATTATGTATAAAATCAACTTTATGCATCAACACATCAATACCAGCCATTATCTTCTTTTCCAGTGATAATTTGCGTTTTGTTCGCAATTCAAATAAAAAAGTAGTCAATTCACCAATGAGTCGTTCTGCAATAATATCTTTCTCTTTATCAGATTTATCAACTCTAACATTTTTCGCAACCTCGGATAATTGTTTCTTTAGTACTTTAATATCTTTATTGAGTGTTCCAATCTGTTCAGACATTTGGCGTGTTTGAATTTCTAGCTGTGCCAACAATTCATCAACCTCAGCCTTACGCATTCTTATCTCTTTAACATTTGCATTACCGTCATCATATTCCGCCTCCACAATCTTACGCTGTGTCTTGGCTAGGAATAATGCATTATTTTTAATATCCTTTACTAATTGCTTGAATATGGCACTGAAAGAATATCTAATGTTGTCAAATAATGCTTGAAACTCATTTGCTTCATTATCAGTGTAATCAACTAGTATCTTAACATCATCAATAGTAGCATCACTTATATCAAGAATATTTTTAGCAAATACCTCGGCTATTATATGTTCAACTGCTTGCTTTTGTGAAGTGGAAAATTTTAAAGTAGCTACAGCATCTGTAATTTGAGTTTGGGTAGATTGCAACGCTGAATTGATTGCCTCACAACTTGCCGCAGACGTTTTGACATCTTTTTCGGCAGCAACTTGCCCCATCAAATTGGTAAATAATTTTCCTGATATAGCAAAAGGTGCTATATCCAACATATCACGTAATTGGTTTTTCAGTTTCGTATCCTTGTCTTTTAGAGCAACAAGCAACTCTTTCTGTTTTTTCAGTTCTTCGACACTTATTGCATTACCTTCTCTAATCAATCGTTCCTGCAATTGAATAGACTCGGTTCTGTATTGTTGGATTTGACTATCTATATTTTCGCGTTCCGCTTCTTTGACTTTAATTTTAACCTCAATATCAGTCACACTGCTAGTAAGCTTATCTAACTTAGCCTTGCTTGCTGTTGAACCGGCATTTCGTCTAAATTTAAGACGAAGATTTTCAAGATTTCGTTTAATATCCTCATACTTCTTAATACCCAAAACCTCACTATATGCAATACTCAAGCGACGCTTTTCATCAATAGACTTTACTTCAGCAAGATTAACAATCTTTTCGGCATCAAAGAAGAAGAATTTTGCGATATCTTTTGACAGAATAAAGTCGTTAATAAAGATATCATAACCGACCTCTTTGGCCAATTCATTAGCCTGACCGTCAATCAAAACCTCAACAGACTCTATGTCAAGGAAATAATCATAGGTTCTACGAATGGTTATAGTTCGGCAAGGTATAGATGGAATAAATACATCCGTTAGACCGATTTCTACATAGTACTGAGAATCTTCTTTTATGTATTCGTTCTCTGAAGAATAGCCGTGCTTTACAATTTGCTTTCGCTCTTCTAAACTAACTTCATATGCGTTAACAGCATTTGCAAGCTCCTTATGTAGGCTCTGACGAGCATAATTCTTATACCCTTGAGCATCGTTGATGTCTCTTCTAAACTTGTCATCAACATCTGCCATTAGTTTACCGTATAGGCACCATACAAGTGATGTAAGGAATGTCGTCTTACCAAAACCATTATTGCCAGCCACAAGAAATATATTTTTTATATCTGGCTTAAAAGAGGTTTTGTTATGCCCCCTATACGCTCTGTAATTATGTAATATTATAGACTCGATAAACATATCTTATTGTTGATTGAGGTAGTTATCTAATCGCTTCTCAATATCGCCTTGAAGCCCATTGTTGTTCATTAAAATAGTCTTACTTTTTTGAAGCGACACCAGATCATTAATCAAATGATAATCTTCAGGATGTTCTGCGCAAACCTTTTCAAGAATCAGGCGCTCTTGATATTGCATATTCTCAAGAGGCATATTTCGATTGTATACCTCATTGTAAATGTCTGTTACTTTAGGTGAGAAAAAACCATCTCGATACCAATTGATTTGAATTGCGACTAATTCTTGGTTTGAAATCAACTCCATATGTGGTTTAACCTGCTGCATATTTCGCTGTAGTTCCAATAATTTACGAAGCATTTCGCAACGATACTCAAAGGTATAATTACCTTGATTATGTCCATCCGCATCTTGTGCGGCTTGTCCATTTCGCCGTGTGGCATATCGATTTTCCGATATGTTACGACCTGCCACCATCTCATCTCGATACTTTAATAGAGGAGCCATCCACTGGTTACCATTGTTAATAAGGGCTTTCATTGATTTATCTTCCTTCACAACAGTACATACCCAACAACCAAATCGACTCTGACCACAAGACGGTTGAGTTTTGTCAGTTATCACAGTTGGACACTCATAATCATCAGCTGTTGCATCAGCATAAATTTGGAACAATTTTTTATTATCATATCCCCAAGGCGAAGGCTCGTTATTAAGAATATACCAAACCTCTTCTAAATATAAGTCCTTAATTGGCGGATATGTATATGTATTGGGATTCAATGGATGCTTGGTCAATCTTTTACCTTTAATTTCATGACGACGGATTGACTTTGCCCGGGTTGCACTCTCTGTTAACCTAGTACCAATAAGTACTATAGCCTCTCCCATAATATCTACCTTATCAAGAATAAATTGAGTTGTAGGCTTAATCTTTAATCTATCAGTACACCATCTGAAAGTGTTATTAGGTACAGGGTAACCTTTACCTAAGAAACTAATCCAAAAACTATCCTCTAATTTCGGAACTGTTGTTTGAACATTGATTGGTAATTTCTGGTCGATAGCGGCTGATTGAATTTTATCCATCACCTCGACAATATAATCTGTGATGATAGGATTCTCAACAAGTGTATCATTGTTTACAACATATACTTGTCGAGTAAGGGCAATGTTTCCTAACTCCTTTCGTATAGCAAGCAACGCTCTCCATACTAAAGTTAGGACAACCGTGCTATCCTTACCTCCGCTAAATCCGATAATCCAAGGTATATTATTATCATTTTCAAGATACTGCTCCTTGATATCATCTATTATATAATCAATACGTTTTGACATTATAAATTATCTTTCTGCGATTTTAATAATACACGAACATCAACATCTAACAAGTTTGCAATCTCTTGTAGTTGGGCAATAGACGGCTGCGACTTATTGGAACACCATCTTGAAATTGTATTCTCAGACTTACCCATTTGCTCTGCCAACCATCTATTCGTTCTTTGCTTTTCTGCAAGTACCGCCTTAATTCTATTCATTACTATTTGTTGATTATTCGACATTAGTATTCAATTTATACTCGTTATATTGCAAACAAAGATACATCTAATTTCCTATATAGCCAAGTAGATAAGCAACAAAAACATCGTTTAAAGGAATGACCACAGTTGGCATAAAGATATGCAAAAGAATACATGTATCGTTTTTATCTATTCTATCAATGAATTTCACCTTTCAAAAATATTATGCTTCACAAACATTATGTTCGCGCAGCATAATAAAAAATCCAGCCCCTTTTTATTCTTCAATAACGTGTAAATCACTGTTATAACTTGTTTTGTTTGGAAATTTGGCGCATTTTCGCTTGGCAAATGGGCACACTATAATAGTTATTCCGCCTTGTATCGCCCATCCAACACTCCGGCAAACATATCCATCTCTCTCTTGGAAATTCCTAATCGTGTTGCCAATTCGCGCCATCCTTTTACAGCTTCAATCACCTCCGAAATAATCTTTTCTGCTGTTTTACGGTTTAGCATGTAGTCTTCGCAAGCATCCAGCAAAATACTCAACTCTGCTTTGTTAGAAGTTGATGAAACAAGCAAACTCTGATACTCATTCAACGTGGGGTTCATGTCATATGCAGGAGACAGTGTCCATCCTTTTGCAGTCAAAAGAAAGCCATGATTGCGGAAATGGTCATCAGTATTGCCGATACAAATATTGAAAGCCACACGACGGTATAGTTCCTGCAGGTTTCGCTCTACATCGGTACAGTTCTGAATAATGAAGTCAACTATATCCAAATAGCCGTGTCCAGTAGTTGCATTATCTCCATCACTTAATCCCAACAAGGTCATTGCGGATGCAAAATGAATACGTTTGCTATCGTTTGTTCTATCGAAACGTTGTGACAGCAATGTATGATATTTCTCTCCCGTTGCTAACACTTTGGTTTTTGCAGCGTTTACACCTACTTTTGTAGCAAGTAAGTGACTAAAATGCTCCCAAAGCCCAACATCATAGTCATCCTTGCGCGACGGGAACTTAGCCACATAAAGGGTTTTATCCGTATCTACAACATTGGCTTTAGGGCGTGCTCCTCCTAATGATGTCCCAGGTTGCACAAGTTGTGCAATCCATTTCTTATCAGGAAGCATATTGTTTTCTTCACATTTCTCTATCTCGGCACTGGCTGCAATCAGTTCCCGAATATCCGTCAAAGGTGGAATTTTCAACGATTCACTCACATTGATAAATTCGCCATCGAGGTCTTCCTTAAAACGGAATCCACCCATTCGGGAGAAATCATCGATACCAGTCAAGAAATCGAAGGATGACAATCTCCGTACTGGTCGTTTTTCTTCCGCAGCTGCAATTTGCTCACGACGCAACAACAAAGTTCGTCCCCAACGATCCGGCAAGGCATCAGAAAAGCATCCAAATATATCCTTGTCCGGTTGTGTATATTGTTGTCCCGGGTAATTATTCAGGTCGTCACTCAAAAACAGATCGCTGTGCTGCCTTAACCATTCATTATTGAACGTAAAACTATAGCTGTCCGCACCACGAAGAGACTCATAGCCTAGTTCGCCAATGAGTTCCATTTCTTTGAGCCAATCGAAATCGGCATATACATACAACTTTTTCATAGATTATTCTTTCTTGGATGCACGTTCTCTTGTTTTCAAACTCAAATCTTGCAAAGCTTTTCCCATTTTATCTTCTTTGGCTAGCAATAGAATATCATCGTCAAGTTGCAATGCGTACAAAACACGTAGATAGATCCCTATTGCAACAGTAGGAATCCCTTTTTCTATTCTGGACACAGTAAGCGGTGAACAGGTGGCGCGTTCAGCCACCTGAGCCACACTCAAATTCCGACGCAAGCGAGCCAACTTAATCTGCTCACCTACAATTTGCATCTTCTGCTCCAATTTTCGGGGAAGCTTGGTTCCCATTGTATTCTTTGCCATATTTTCTTATTTAAGGTGCAAAGCGACTATGTCGATGACTTTGCCATAGTCAACCTATCATATAATATGCAAAAGTAATACTTTTTATTTATTTAATAATGTGTTGTACATAGAAAATGCACGTCTTGACATAATTAACCATATACATAATCTATTTTGAGCAAAAACTAAATGCTATAATATTGTTTGTAAGCACCATATACACCAATCAACAAACAATATGTTATTCGTTACAAACGATGCAAATTGTTCATCATACACTCATCATATCAAAGAACTACTTTACTTCCCCAAAAGAAAAAGATATAACTCCACTCTCAACTTGACTTTAATGACCGTTATAATATACACGGGCAATAAAGTTAAGTCAAGCAGAGGGAAGAAAAGGGAAAAGGCCTCAACTAAATTTTCTCTTTTGGTCAGCAAATAATATCCGTGAAAATATCTTGCATTTAGTTGACATTCTTGGCGAAAATATCACGGAATTTTGTAACTTTGTAGCCGGATAGAAGACAGATGAACTTCATTGAGGATACAATATTTCCTCATGGTTCTGATTCATTGAGAAAAGAGTGTAAAACAGCCTCAAAAACAAGTCTCAGAGGTCTCAAAAACAACTTTTCTACCGATTAAATTGCAATAGTCTATCATTCAAGCAGCTATGTATGCTGCATCGGGAAGTAACCTAACTATATAGTTATCATATAGTTACAATTATAAAAAATCTAAAATGCTGACTAAAAACGACTTAAATATGGCAAAATAATAGTTTTAGGAAAGATATTTTCTTTTGTTATGCCTATTTTTTCAATATTTTTGTCCCCCAAGCCACATACGGGGGACAAATTTACGCCCCTCTATGTAATTGGGGAACTTTTCACTATAAAATCTATCTAAATCATAGATAATTATTGCTTTATACAGATACCCTCAATCTTTTAGTTTCTAAAATATCAAATACTATAACCACTGATAAACAAATACATACATATAAAAAATACGAAATTGGAGTAAGCGTTTCCGCGATTCTATCTTGCCGCCCATTTTTCATTCTTATATTTTTGCCATATATAAAAATGAATCATTATGGATTTAGCAGAAAATCGATTTGGAAAAACTTGGAAACATTTCCTTGAAGTATTGAAAGTAGACTACAATTGTTCTTTAGCCGATGTTTGCCGCGATCAGCATACCACTTTTGGAGGTATGAGTTCCTGGATGTCCAGACGGGGCTATAGCGTTAAACAAGTCAAGGCAGATGCGGTCTGTGATTATTATGGCGGCGTTGAACCCTCCCGACCGACAACTTTCTCTCCTTCGTTCACTCAAATAGCCCCCGCCATGTTGTCGGAAGAAGAGTTTAGTCTTTCCGGGATCACAATCACCTTTAACAGTGGAACCACCATTTCGGTCAAACGGACCACACCCGGTGGTGTTATAAAAATGTTACGCGATTACGAAAGAAAGGAGGGAGATCCATGTATTCTCTAACATCAGCCAATCGCTACTATCTGTACCAGGGCTTTGT
>ENA-ORUN01001199-ORUN01001199.1-human-gut-metagenome-genome-assembly--contig:-NODE-1199-length-26954-cov-2.674969_pt1 | contig 26954 bp, 14 predicted proteins | sample MGYA00242080_ERZ509209 | MGnify/ENA primary metagenome ERZ509209 (study PRJEB26280, sample SAMEA2338786) | human gut metagenome | biome: human gut; feature: human-associated habitat; material: faeces... | reverse complement strand
AACCCAGCCGGTATCACGTGGGTAACACCTTTATCTCCTAAATCCACTTCTAATTCATTTTTAACATAGAAAGCCTTGAACTTCTGTTCGTAAATTACGTTTTCTTCGCAATCTTTCAGTTTGTCATTCGTGAAATTCAAGTTGAAGCCTTCGCCTCCCATTGTTTTGTTCATCTCAATGATGTCATCGAGGTCGGCTTCGATGGTGTTGTAAACACAGAAATACAATTTGGCATCATCATCCTGACCGTTCAGACTTACCAATGCTTTACTTCCGAACTGTAACTGGTGAGCACTATATACTCCATTTTCAGAATACAAATAATCACCTTGCTTCAGGATGGAACTCTTATCTGCTGTCACTGCATTGATAAAATAACTATATACATCCTTTGCTTTTCCATCCGTACCGACACCGTTCAGAGCGTCTTTAGAATCCGCCACTGTCTTGATTAAATTTTTACTCTTATCAAAAGACAAATAGGAGCCAGCCTCACTGTTTTTTAATGTGTAATAAGACTTCGTCGTACCCAAACCGATTTTGGCCTCTCCCAAAACCCAAAGCAAGTTGGATTTTTCAGAAGTAGCCGTTTCTGTCTTCTCTCCATCATACGAGCTCAATTTGTAGGCTTTGTAAGTCAAATTGCCTTCTTCATCTGCCACAACAGACAATACACGGTCTTCACCATCAATTTTATTATCCGCGCTTTGGATAACGAGATACTCCTTCCCAGGTTCTACTTTTTCCGCAATTTTTAAGTTTGCAGGATCCAATGTTACCTGAGCAGAAGCGAATGCACTTGTCAGCAGGAACCCTGCCATCAGAGTAGAAAACTTCTTGTTCATAATCTAAAATGTTTAATTAATAATAATATGTATATTGAATATCGTTCTTACTTCCTGTTTAACAGGTTTTTACCAAATTCCTGTATTTTGACGAGATAAAACGTACGTTTTTTCACCATTTTTCTTCTCATACACCTATACTTCTTATTAACAACAATTTATAGCACCCAAAAGTAGCTAAAGCCATATATAAAAGTAACTGTTTTCAATCATTCGCCAAACCTCTTTACATCTTCATTAAAACAAAGATTATCAGCCACATACAAGACAAACATCCTTTACTCGCATCGGAAGAAAAAATGGCAAAAACAACTGGTTTCGTAATTTCCTCTTGGAGAAGCGTCCCCTTTTGTTAAAGATATACAAAATACGGAGATATCGATTGCTTGCTCAATAACGGTTTCAAGACTTGCAAAACCTTACATTATTATGTATCTTTACATCAACGTCCGTTACAGACGGATCAAACAACTATAATACATTAATATAATATATAAAAATCGATGCTTCTGACATCCCCGCCTCCTATCTGTTCTGTATGAAATAAGACAGCTCCAAAGTCACCACTTGCTTGAGAAGGATCGCAGAACAACAGATCGGCGACGAGGTGAAACTGTGGCACGTCATCAGCCCTAAATACCAAGAGAAACAAACCGACCAGTGTTTCATGCCTATGTAACGACCGTTTCATGCCGAGGAAACGGTTGTGCCAAGCCGATGTAATTGTTTTGGCACAGCCGAAGTAGCAAACATACCCTTGCGGGAACAAGTCCAAGACTCGACGCCGAACAGATTCCGGACAGAAGCTAATGGGAAACGGAAACATAAAAAAGAAGCCTCTCTTCACAGAGAGGCTTCTTTTTTATATCGAAAATAACCAATAAAAACTTTCCGATATAGTTAATCATCTTATATGCTTACATAAATAGCAAAAGGTTTTGATATAGCGATTATACTAATAGTGTTACTTTCTTAATGACATTGCAAAGATACGGGTACCTCCGGCCTCCTACAATACCTATATGTGAGTAAAAAAACGCCTCTTGCTACCTAATCAGGGTGATATTGAAACAAAAAGAACCGTTTTTCTCAAAACAGTTCTTCTTTTGTCGCAAGGAAAACCAATAAAAATCCCCGCTGTTGTTATTTACTTTAAAATAAACATTACATTGACATTCTATCAATAAGGTTCCGGTCGACGATTATACCTAATCATGATACATAATTGACAAAGGCAAAGATATGAGTGGACAATCATTAACACAATACCTACAAATATGTATATTTGTCTTTACCCTCCCCAATTGTAGGGATTTCATGATATTTTTCCTGTAAAAACGCACACAATACCTACAAATAGGTAACATCGACACCTTTTTACCTACTAATTGCGATTGCACACCGTTGACAGCCCTTCTAATTTTGCCAAAAATTAAAAAACGCAATGAAAAGGTTAACTAATTTATTAGCAATCACTCTACTAACCTCTTGTGTAACGGCATTTGCACAGGAACAAGAAGAAACAACGACAGAAAAATCCGCAGTGGAACAATCCGCAGACATTTATGCAGCCGGATATAACAAGTTCCGCTTCGGCGGATATGGGGAGATCCTCGCAAACTTTATGGACTACGGCATCAATCGTTTCCGAGGTACGGACAACGGAAGCAAGAAAGACCATCGCAATTCAATCTCCATACCCCGTTTTGTCTTGGCTTTCGATTACAAATTCAATTCCCAATGGGTATTAGGAGCAGAAATAGAATTTGAGGCTGGAGGTACGGGAAGTGCCTATGAGATAGAAAACACAGAAAACGGAGAATACGAAATGGAAGTTGAAAAAGGCGGTGAAGTTGCTTTGGAACAATTCCACATCACACGTCTTATCCATCCGGCCTTCAATGTCCGTGCCGGTCATTTGATCGTCCCGGTCGGTTTGACCAACGAGCATCACGAGCCGATCAACTTCTTCGGAACTTCTCGTCCGGAAGGCGAAACGACCATCCTTCCTTCTACCTGGCACGAAAACGGTATCGAAGTGTTCGGTACGTTCGGCCGAGGCTACACACGTTTCAACTACCAGGCTTTGGTCGTTGCCGGATTGAACGCCAACGGGTTCGACCGCAATACATGGGTTGCCGGCGGCAAGCAGGGACTATTCGAAACAGACAACTTCACCTCACCGGGCTATGTGGCCCGCCTGAACTATTTAGGAGTACCGGGATTGAAAATAGGCGGTTCCTTCTACTATTGCCACAATACGGGAGCCAATTCCGACAAACCGGAAACATACGTCAAATATGGAAACATACCTTTGCGCATCTATACGGCTGACCTGCAATACAAAAACAAATATGTCACCGCACGCGCAAACATGATATACGGCAACCTGAGCAAAGCCGACGACCTCAGCAGTGTCAACAACCACCAAAGCGGCGGTTCTCCTTATACACAGACAACCCCGATCGCCAAACGTGCGGTCAGCTACGGTGGTGAAGTGGGGTTCAACCTGCGTGCGGTTTGTAAAGACAATATGAGCGTACCCGTAATCTATCCGTTCGTCCGCTACGAATACTACAACCCACAGGAAAAAGGCGAAGGCAAGCACACGATGGATTTACGCAACAAAGTAAGCATGTGGACAGCCGGAGCCAATTGGTATGCTTTACCTAATCTTGTCGTGAAAGCAGACTATACAACACGCAAAATCGGAGGCGGCAAATATAACAGCGAAAACGAATTCAGCTTGGCTATCGCCTATATCGGCTGGTTCCTCAGCAAATAAAAACAATATAAACAAATTAATAACTTATCAATAAAAATGAAAAAGAAAAATTATTTCTATCTGGCAGCCTTATCGCTCGCCATGACATTCTCGATGGGAGCATGTAGCGACAACAACGACCCCAATCCGGATGGTGGCGGAAAAGATCCGGTCAACCTGGATTACAGTTCTGAAAACGCCAGTGCATGGGGTAACTATATGTATAACGTTGCAATGTTGCTGAACGACGATGCAACCATGCTCTACAATTCTTGGGTAACCGACTACGTCGATGAGCAGGGTTCACACGGCCCATATGCCACGATCTTCAAAGACCAGACTGCCGGAGCTTACCAAAGCCCGCTCTCGTGTATCGAGGAAATGATCGAAAGCGGTATGTGGAACATCGCCAACGAAGTAGGTGACGCCAAGATCAAAGACCCGTATACCAAATACACCAGCGGTGACAAGGAAGGCGGTCTCTATGCCGTCGAATCATGGTATAGCTGGCATTCGCGCGACGACTATACGAACAATATCTTCTCCATCCGTAACACATACTACGGCCGCATCGACGACAACGACGTGTCTAAAGTGGACGGAAACCTGAGTGCATTCAACTCTTACAAGGATTTCGACGATGAAGGAGACATCGCAGAACACTCGCTTTCAAAACTGATCGCTTCAACCAACCCGGATCTCGACGAAGAAATCAAAACGCTGATTTTCGCTTCTGCAAAGGCGATTCAGGCTATTCCGCAACCGTTCCGCAACAACATCGACAGCGAAGAGTCCGTTGCCGCAATGAACACTTGCATGGAACTGGCCAACCTGTTGTTAAATGAAGTAAAACCGTATGTAAACCAAACATTCGGCGATCCTGAATACGACGATGACCTTGATGCAATAGCCGAACAGTTTGTCGATGCGGTCGTTCTTCCTACGTATAAAGACTTGCAGGAAAAGAACAAGCTTTTGCTGGATGCGGTAAACCAGTTCAGACAAAACCCAAGCAACGACAACTTCGAAAAGGCCTGCAATTTATGGATCACGGCACGCGAACCGTGGGAAAAGAGCGAAGCTTTCCTTATCGGCCCGGTTGCCAACCTAGGTCTGGACCCCAACATGGACAGCTGGCCTTTGGACCAGAACGGTATCGTACAGGTATTGAATTCACAAAACTGGGATGACCTGGAATGGAGCGGAAACTTTGACGAAGAAGATGAAGCCATCGGAGCCGCACAGAGCGTACGTGGTTACCATACATTGGAATATCTCCTATTCAAAGACGGGCAGCCCCGCACTGTCGATGGAGCAAAATAAACATGCCTCTGAGACATAAAACTTGATAATAGATCATGACAAACCTTGAAACAGCAGACAAATGCCCGCTGTTTCAGGGTTTCAGAGTTATTACACAATGCGACTCGCGTTATTCGGAAATAAATTCAGAAAACCAATAAAATGATATGAAGCAATCTTACCTGTTAACATCCTCGCTACTCCTGCTCTTTGCATGCGCAGCTTGTGAAGAGGACGATAAAATGGATATGGATAAAATAGATGTCCCGAACGGATATGCGCTGTCAGCAGGGACTTCAACGATTTTCCTAAACTCATCGGTCGCCTATGATACGAACGCCGACTGGATAACAGGAGCCAACTCGATCCGTTTCAACAACGGCGACGGTCTCTACGACGATGTACGCACCAGCAACAATGGAGACGGAGGCGGTCTCGGACCTGTTTATGCCGGCTATTCCTGCGGCAGTTGCCATCGCAACGCAGGAAGGACCAAACCGACATTGTGGGAAAACGGCGGATCGGGGAACTACGGTTTCTCCTCTATGCTGGTCTATATCTCCCGCCGCAACGGTGCTTTCTTCCGCGACTACGGACGTGTATTGCACGACCAAGCCATCTACGGCGTCAAACCGGAAGGTAAGTTGTCCGTCACATACGACAAGCAGACTTTTTCCTTCCCCGACGGAGAGACTTACGAACTATGCAAACCCAATTACACGATAACCGAATGGTATAAAGACAGTATCGCCCCGGAAGATTTGTTCTGCACCGTACGCATCCCGTTACGCCACGTCGGTATGGGACAGATGATGGCGATCGACCGCAGGGAAATCGAAGCGCTCGCTGCCAAAAGCAATTATCCGGAATATGGTATCAGCGGACGTTGCAACTATATCACCGAGAAGGGTGTCACCGGTGTCGGCCTTTCAGGGAACAAGGCACAGCATCTTGACCTGACCGTCGAACTGGGCTTTTCAAGCGATATGGGCGTGACAAACAGCCGCTATCCGGAAGAGATTTGCGAAGGGCAGGCTCAGATCAACCAAGGCAGCATGATGGGACTCTCGTACGACCAGCTCGACATATCGCCCGCCGATATGGAAGATGTGGACCTTTATATGCAAAGCCTCGGTGTACCGGCAAGGCGCAACATAAACGACCCTCAGGTCATCTTAGGAGAACAAAAGTTTTACGAAGCGAAATGCCATCTATGCCACGTCACTACGCTGCATACGCAAGCGGGTGGTTCCACACTGCTCAACGGCACACGTTTGCCATGGCTCGGCGGACAGACCATACATCCTTATTCTGATTTCCTACTGCATGACATGGGGTCGGAGATCATGGGAGTTGGGTTGAACGACAATTATGTCAGCGGCCTGGCACGAGGAAACGAATGGCGTACTACGCCGCTTTGGGGTATCGGGCTGCAGGAGAAAGTCAACGGTCATACCTATTTTCTTCACGACGGACGCGCCCGCAACCTGACCGAAGCCATCATGTGGCATGGAGGCGAAGGGGAAGCCTCCAAAAATTTATTCAAACAAATGAGCAAGGAAGAGCGTGAGGCAGTGATCGCATTCCTCAACTCCTTATAATTTATCCATAAGACAAACTAAAATGAAACAACTGATAATCACAATTGCAGCATTATTACTATTGCCGTTGACCGTCACGGCCCAATATGAGGAAGATACGGAAAACGGTGTCGTATCACTAAACGGCAAAGAAGGTTTTACAATCGCTACCAAGAAGGGGGATTTCGTTTTCAAACCTTATATGTTGGTCCAGACCAGTGCTAACATCAACTACTACGACGATGAAGGGCTGGACCCGGCCTACAATCAGGACAATATACACAACAGCGGTTTCTCGATCCCCTACGCCATCCTCGGTTTCACGGGCAAGGCATTCGACCGGGTGACATTCAACCTCTCCATCAATGCCGCCGGAAGCGGAGGAAACATCCTCCAGCAGGCTTGGTTCGACGTAGAGATGAAAAAGAGTTTTGCCATACGTGTCGGCAAGTTCAAGACTCCGTTCTCGCACGCTTACCTCACTACGCTGGGCGAGACGTTAATGCCGACACTGCCGACATCGCTCACCTCATCCGTTATCCTGCCTTATTCTCTTAATGCCGTGACACCGAACATCGGCATGGGATTCGACCTCGGAGTGGAAGTGCACGGATTGGTAAAGGAGAAGTTCGGCTACGAAGTTGGGATTTTCAACGGAACGGGAAGCTCCGTCAACGTGGCATCCAAAACGTTCAGCGACGACTGGCATATCCCGTCATTGTTGTATGCCGGCCGCATCACTTACATGCCGAAAGGAGTTATGCCGTCCAACCAGGGCAGCCCGAACCGTTTGAAGGAAGACAAGATGTTGTTCGGTCTTTCCACTTCATTGAATGTGGAGAGCGAAAGCGAAAGTACGAACGATTTCCGGGCAGGAGCAGAATTCGCCATGTTGAAGAATCGCCTGTATCTCGGCGCTGAAATCTATTATATGAATGTAGGGTTTACCAAACGGCAGAAAATTGACGAGAGCTATAACTATTTAGGGGGGTACGTGCAAGGCGGTTATTTCGTTACCAACAAACTACAAGCGACAGCCCGTTATGACTTCTTCAACCGCAACGGATTGGACACAAACGGTTTTCTGAATATGCCGGCCGTCGGATTTAACTATTTCTTCACCAGCTGCAACTTGAAACTGCAAGCCATGTATCAGTTCATCGGACGTACCGGACATGACACGCAGCTTGACCGCGACAACGACGACTTAGGATTAGCCATGCATTCCGGAACCGTCTTACTTCAGTACACTTTCTAATCGTAACGTCATGAAAAGAGAAGTTTATTCATTCATCTCCGGGCTATTGCTCTTTTCCTGTCTTGCCATCTCCTGCGACGATGGCAAGATATATGATGAAAACAATCAGACGGAAAGGGAAGGAGGAACAGTGAAGTTAACCGCCCAAATCAACGGGATAGATTCCTGGCCAGGCGGTTACAGCGTCGTACTGGCCGGATTCACCCCTGACAATGCTTTCGCACAAACGGCAAAAGGGATTAGCCAGACAGCCGACGGGACGATAAACATGGTCTTGGCCGGTATTCCCAGTGAAGTCACACAGATCGAAGTTTGTGTCATCAACAAACTACGCAAAAGGATTGCCAGTTTCTATATCGCCGACTACACGGAACAGGCGGATACCATACGGCTGGATGCCGGAAAGTTGGATGCCGGCATGTTCAACAGTATCCAAACCGAAATCAATCGTTCCTGTACGGCTTGCCATGGAGGAAGTACGGAACCTGCTGCCGGACTGTACCTCACGGAAGGCAAAAGTTACAAAGCCTTAGTCGATGTCGTAGCTGATAAAAGCGAGGAAGGGCTGAAACTGGTCAAGCCGGGAAGCGCGGAGGAAAGCTTCCTGCACGTCATCTTGCACGAGAACATTGTCAAGTACGATCATACCAACGTCATCACGACCTCCAGCACTCTGACGTTGCTCGACGATTGGATCAATAACGGAGCTAAAGAATAAGAAAGCACATATTACATGGATTATATCAAAAAGACATACACAGACAAAGCTGTCGAAGTTCAAATTTCTTCCTTTGCCGGGAAAGGTGGGGTTACCGAATATCACGTTCTGCTCACTATTACGAACCGGACATTGCCGTTTTCCGGACAACTTCAGAACATCCAACGGGCCTATGTGGCAGTTATCCAAGAGGTGTTACCTGACGATGCGACTGCCGTCTTCCGGCGCTATTTCCTGAGCGACGCTGCCAACCAAGCCGACTTGGTGATGGTTTGGGAATGCGAAAATTCCTATTGCCCTCTTTCCATCGTGGAGCAAGCTCCACTAAACGGGAGCAAAATAGCCATGTGGACTTGGTTTCAGACCGGTATCACTGTCGAAACGACCAAAAACGGAATGTCGAAAGCCAAACACAACCGTTATACACAATACTGGACCGGGGGCTCTTGCAATAGGGCTTCCAACTCCGAGTACCAGACACGGCTTTTGCTGAACGATTACGTCTTGCAACTGACCGAGCAGGGATGCAAGTTGGCAAACGATTGCATCCGTACCTGGTTCTTCGTTCAAAACGTGGATGTCAACTACGCCGGCGTCGTCAAGGCCCGCAAAGAGGTTTTCATCACGCAAGACCTGACGGAAAAGACCCATTATATTTCCAGTACAGGAATAGAAGGACGCCATGCCGATCCGAACGTTTTTGTCCAGATGGATACTTATGCCGTAAAAGGCTTGCAGTCCGGACAAATCCAGTTCCTCTATGCTCCCACCCACCTGAATCCGACATACGAATACGGAGTGACTTTCGAGCGGGGGACAGCTGTAACCTATGGCGACCGGAAACAAATCTTCATTTCCGGAACCGCGAGTATCGACAATCAAGGCGAGATCATGTATCCGGGGGATATCCTGAAGCAGACGGAACGCATGCTGGAAAACATCGACACCTTGCTACAGGAGGCGGGAGGCGGATTGCAAGACATTATGCAGGCAATCGTCTACTTGCGCGACCCGGCCGATTATGTCGTGGTCAAGCAATATATCGAAAGCCGGTATCCGTCGTTTCTCCACCTGATCGTACATGCTCCCGTGTGTCGTCCGGGCTGGCTGATCGAAACGGAATGCATAGCTGTCATACCGGCGGATGCACCTCAATATGCATGCTTATAATAATCTACTATACAAATGATAAAAGATATGGGAAACATGAAGAACGGAAAATACAGGGAAACAAGCAAGATGAGTGACCTGATATGCGAGAATTATCCGATGGTCCTTGTGATGAGCCGCTTCGGTATCGACCTGGGGTTCGGAGAGAAAAACATCGGGGAAGTATGCCGGCAGAATAAGATCGACACATATACATTCCTGACTGTCGTCAACTTTCTGACGGAAACGGAGACAATCCCGGCAGCGGAGGTCCATAAAGATATCTCCATCTCTTCGCTTATCACTTATCTGCATAATGCACACGACTATTTCCTGAACTTCCGTCTTCCCCATATCCGTCACAAACTTACAGAGGCAATCGTGAGCTGCCCGAAAGATGTGGCCTTCGTGATCCGCCGCTTTTTCGACGAATATGCCGAAGAGGTGCACAAACATATGTCGTACGAAGAGAAAACCGTCTTCCCGTATGTCCGCAATTTGCTGGAAGGAAAGAAAGACCCGAAATATAACATCACCATCTTCCGCAAACGGCATGACCAGATCGAGATGAAAATCACGGAACTGAAGAACCTGATCCTGAAGTATTATCCGGGACCGGACAGTAACTTGCTCAACAGCGTCCTGTTCGATATTTTCGCAACAGAACAAGATCTTGCCTCTCATAACCGGGTAGAAGACTACATCTTCGTACCTGCTATTCTGTCTTTAGAAAAACAATAAAACCACTTGCCATGTCCACTAACATTAAAATAACGATAGCCGAATCATCCTCCATCATCCGGTGCGGACTGGAAACACTGCTGAAACGCTTACCTGGATTCCGTATCCAGATATCCGAAATAACAGCAGCAGACTGTCTGACAGAGGGCTTACGCATTTATAAGCCGGACATCCTGATCGTAAATCCTTCCATTCCGGGAAACTTCAACCTACAACATCTGAAAGACGAATGCGGCTGCCCGGATATGAAATGTTTTGCCCTTCAATATAATATAAGCGACCCGTTTCTGCTTCGCTCCTATGACGATCAGATATCAATATACGATAATGCCGATGAGTTGAAAAATAAATTGGAACGCCTCAACACCGAAGAAGTTCCGTCCGAAGAAGGGGAAAACGAGGACCAGCAGACACTGAGTAGCAGGGAAAAAGAGATTGTCGTCTGTGTGGTAAAAGGCATGACAAACCGAGAGATTGCAGACAGGTTATACCTATCCACCCACACCGTTATTACCCACCGCCGGAACATCGCCCGAAAATTGCAAGTACACAGTGCCAGCGGCTTGACTGTCTATGCCATCGTAAACAAATTGATAGAGTTGAAGGACTTGAACGGCTAACAAACAGTACCGTTCCTTACTTTATTAAGTAATTTTCAACTCTCAATTTTCTGATTTCAATTAAATAGCCTTATTTTTACGATCTATACTACAAAAACACAATATAAATATGAACCTGATAAGGAAAACATACGACACGACGGAGGTGCAAATCACCTCCTTTCAATCCTCCAAAGGCATAACGGAATACCATATCTTCTTCCAACAGACGAACTGTCTGGAGGATTTTCACACTCAGTTACAGCACATACAAGATGTTTACGCCCGTTCAGTGGAAGAGCTGCCGGGTAATCCGGTCGCTATTTTCCGGCGTTATTTTCTGAGTGACGTAACCAACCAGACAGATGAACTGATGAAACGGGAACGGCTTTCCCCCTATTGCGCACTATCAATCGTACAGCAGGCTCCGATGAACGGCACGAAGATTGCATTGTGGGCTTGGCTGCAGACTGGTGTACAGACACAGGTGTTGTCAAATGGGTTGTTTGAGGCGCGTCACGGTGCATATGGCCAGCTTTTAGGTGCCAACCAGTGCAACAGGGCGGCCAATTCGGAATACCAGACCCGCCTGATCTTCCGCGATTATATCCTGCAACTGACGGAAGCCAATTGTACACTGGCGGCCAACTGCCTGCGCACGTGGATCTTCGTACAGAATGTAGACGTGAATGATCCGGGTGTGGTAAAAGCCCGCAAAGAAGTGTTCGCGACACAAAACCTGACAGAAGAAACTCATTTCATCGCCAGTACGGGAATCGAGGGCCGCTATTTCGACCCGATGGTATTCGTGACAATGGACACATATGCTGTTTCCGGTATCTGCCCCGGACAAATCCGCTATCTATATGCACCAGAACACTTGAACCGCACATATGAATACGGCGTTACGTTCGAACGGGGCACAGCTGTCACATACGGCGACCGCCGCCATGTCTTTATCTCCGGCACGGCAAGCATCGACCGATACGGAGAAATCGTGCATGCTGGCGATGTCATAAAACAAACTTCCCGCATGATCGAGAATATCGAAGCCCTGCTGAAAGAAGCGGACGCCACTTTGAATGACATCATGCAAGCTGTGATCTATATCCGCGATACGGCGGATTATGCACGGGTCAAACGTTACATAGACGAACACCATCCCAGCCTCCCTTATATCATCGTACGTGCTCCAGTTTGCCGAACCGGCTGGCTGGTCGAAATGGAATGTACAGCGGTGACAGCCAAAGGAGATGAACGGTTTGCAGCACTTTAGCCATTTGGGCAGAATCCTTTTATCATAATAACAACGAAGCCCCGACGGAATTACTCTGTCGGGGCTTGTTTTGTGTCTGCTCTCCTTCCTCACGGAAGTACAGGCAGCATTGTTATTTTTTACTTTAGTATTAATGTACCACTTGTTCGCCCTCGCGGGGTAATTGACTGGTCGGAAAGACCGGACACATGGTCATTATTTGATTATAAAATCTTTATTTCAATATAGTAGAGACACTGTTTCATTGTGTCTCTACGGGAGATCATTATTACTTAACGATCGCTTTAACAGCTTCTTCACCTTCAACAGCTACTACAACTACGCCCTGAGGAGCAGCAATTGTTGCATCGCTTGAAGTGATAACTGTGTTAGCAACTGTCTGACCCAAGATGTTAGTGATAACAACTTTCTTACCTTCAGCGTTAGCTACACGTACAGCACCCTGCAAAGCGATTACTGTAACTTCAGATGTTGCAATTTCTTCGTTGTCTGTTGCCAGCTGATCGTCAACCTTATTTTCAACATTGAAGATCAAAGCTCCGTCGCCACCTGTTGCAGCATGTGAGAATGTAGATGATTTGTCTGTCAAAACCACACAACCATTCTGAATCTTCAACCATGCAGCATTTTCAGGTGCAATAATCTTATTGTCATAGTTGTTCGATTCGAACAAGAACTGATTTTCTACGCCTTCTTCCGTTACATTACCTGCATTTTCCGGATGTACATAACGGAATGACCAAGTGTAATTCTTATGGTTGTCACCGTCAAGTCTATTCTTAATCCAATATGATTTAGAAGCAAGATTTTTCACAGAATCATTATAAGCTTCCAAAGCATCGAAACTAATCTTATCGTTAGCCAAAGCTACGAATTCTGCCGGCAGGATCCACAACGTATCGGCAACACGGATACCTTCAACGAAACCTACGCGAGTATAACCACCCTTGATATCTGCATAAGGTTTGTCCTGACCGTAAACATCTACAGAATCCTGGAAACTTACCAAATATTTAGCTCTTTCGAAGCCAGGGATAGCCGGAGTAGCGTGAACACAATGTTCTGCATCTGTAATATTACCGTCTTTGTCTACGTGAGGACCATCTTCCGTACAAGGTTTACCCGGAGTTCCGGCAAAGTCGTTATGTGCAACCGAAATCAAGTATTGCGGTTTGATATAACCAGCACCACGATTAACCCAAGCAGTATCGATCTGGAATGACAAACCTGTTGCTTTGTCAGCTGTCCACATACCCAGATAGTCAACATTAGCATCAGTCAAGTTGCTATTGTTTTCATCCATCAAGTATTCCTTACGGATAGTTTCGAAGAATCTCAAGCTGTCACGGCCGTCCGTTGCGCTTTCACTCAGTGCAACGTTGTTGAAACGACGATACAACGGAGTTGTAGAAGGTTCAACAGTGAAAGCAGAAGTTCTTGTTTCATTCAGCAACTGAACTTTCAGACCAGCACTCATACCGTCATCAGCGATACCGACTTTCTTCGTAACACCTGTATTTTGAATTTCAGTAGCATGAGCAGTTCTATTATAATAAGATTCGACGATAGCATAGAAGTCCTTACCATCATAGTGGTTGTTTTCTTTAAAGAAGAATGTATCAACAACCATCTTAGTATTATAGTTTGCTACACCCATTGAATACTTGCTTCCATAAGCTTCAACCAAACGATCCTGTTCATCTTTAGCAATGACATAATTCGTTCTTTCCAACTGAGCCAGTCCCGGAATCTTTTTCAAAAGAGCGGCATCAACATCGATACCATATTCGTATGTAGAACCTTCAACCAAAGCATAATCGCCAGCATCCTGCTTAACATAGATCAAAGAATCTTTACCTGTACCGTTAGCAATCCAATATTCCATTGAGAACGGGTTCAGATAATTGAATTTATATCTGTTGACCAACAAATCTTTTGAGTCGATATGTTTGTAACCTAACTTCTTATCTTTGATGATTGCAGAGTCTTTGATCTGAACAAACGTTACGTTGTTCAACATATCAGCACCCGTTGTAAGTGTATAGATTTCACCATCTTCATTCAAACGGAACTGAACGTTATCCCAATCTTTCGCATTCGGGAATTCACGGTTTACAATTTTAACCGGAGAAACCGGTTGAGATACCTCTGCGTTCAATGTTTTTGTAATAACCCACTGGTATGCAGGCATATGCAACGGCTCCTGTTCGTCCAATGTCACCCATTCGATTGCATATTGTTTTTTACCTTCTGCATTTTTATGAATAGGAGCAGCCAATACCTGACCCTTTGCATTCTTGATGATATACAAACCGTTGTCAACAGAAGTCTTATCACTAGTTACAAAGCAACCTTTCAGACCGAAACCGATCTTTGTATTAATAGGTCTTTCGCCAATAGTTGCAACACTCAAAGATGTGGTAAAGTCCTGCAATTTAACGAACAATTTAGAAGGAACACACTTTTTATTAACAGCATCCATCTCGCTATCATTCTGATTTATATCTGCATATAAAGTGCCATACTTTCTAACATCTGTAACATCCTTCCAATATTTTTCAGGTTGTTTCTCATTTTTATAACGAGCCTCTTTCACCTGAATAAACAAAGAGTCAACAGACGGCTTATAAGAGAACAAGAATTGATGCTGAGCATCCAACAAGCCACCTTCAACCTTATTTTTAATGTTATCAGTCCAACCAAATTTCAAGAAACCAATACCAGTACTATTAGCAGCAGTATCGACTTTCAAATACAATTCTTCATTTGCTTTTGATGTTACATAAACAAAATTATGGTCGGATGCCAAACCTTTGTTTAACGGCTTAGCAACAAATGCATTTGAAGTAAACGGATTTACATCAGCCTTTGCATCCGGAGTAAATGTAAGAACATTCTTATTATCTTTCAAATAAGCGTTGATTTCGTTTGCACTTAACACATAAGTTCCTGCGTTAAAGACAGTAAACTTAACCGCATTAGAAACCTTATCGACCTCCTTGGCCAACACTTTTTTCACCTGTAACTGACCTTTATTATTAGTCAAAACTAAAACATGATCAGCTTCTTGATAGGTAAACATGGGTTGCTCCTGCTCCAAATCTGTTGCATAAGTACTGGAAAAGGCCCAACCACCAAAAGTTTCACCAACAGACAAACCACCACTAATACTTGTTTCCTTGCCAAGTACCAGATCTTGAACATCAGCTTCAGAAACAGCCAAGAATTCACCCGTTGCTTTATTTACAAAATCGTAAATAGGCTCCTTACCTTGTCCTTCTTCTGTTATTGTTATACACCATAAAGAACTTTGCAGATCTGTAATTGCAGTCGTTTTTTGAATAACATACTTACCATCTTTAATAGCAAGCACTCCATTTTGTCCCTTTGTACCAACTCTCAACTGATACACTCCACTCAGCGCTGCCTTATCCAATTTTAAAATTGCAGCAGCATCACTTCCTTGTGCATAGCCTCTAATATTGCCCGCATTTACAGCTGAGAAAGCTGAAGAGAACAGTAAGCTAGCACACAAAAGAGTAGAAAACTTTTTGTTCATAATTCTAAATTTAATATTAATACTAATGTTTATAAAAGTTCAGTTCTTATCGTACGTTTGTTAACTATTGTATCTTGAAATCGAATACGTACGTTTTCATTAGTCATTTCTAAAGTTCCTCTTATTTTTCTATAAATCAACATCTTAAATACGATCACACACCCGATTTCACTCTTAAAATTCTTCATTTACGCGTACATTGTATAATGTAGTATATCTCTATTAATCAACCCATTACAAAAACTGTCAAAATGTAAAAAACACCTTTTTTGCGAATTACTACCCAAAACAGCCCTTTTCAGTCCCTAGGCAAGACGGATATTTTCCTAAAATCCACTAATCATTCGTTTCCTGCCGCAAAACAAATGTGTCTGCGGTCGAAACTTTTATTTCAATCGTTGGAACTAAAGTTTCTACATGGTGGAATCAAGGTCCCAAAGCGAGTAACTATATGAAACTTTAGTTTCTAACTTTTTTAGCTGAAACTATCCGACTTACCGAATTTACTAATTCTGTAAGCGTAGTCTGCGGAATCTATTTTTTATGTATCTTTGGCTATTCAAACACCATGACAAGAGAGAAAAGCCTATGTATAAGAATGGTAAATATCGGGAAACCGATAAAATGAGTGATCTGATCTGTGAGAATTATCCGATGGTGCTCGTCATGAGCCGCTTCGGTATTGCACTCGGATTCGGAGAAAAGAATATCGGAGAAGTATGCCGCCAAAACGGTGTCGATCCCTGCACGTTCCTGACCGTCGTAAACTTTCTGACGGAAGAGATATCCGCGCCGATGACAAACATTGACAAATGTCTGTCGATCGAGGCTTTGATCACTTATCTGCATAATGCACACGCCTATTTCTTGGACTTCCGGCTGCCCCATATCCGTCGTAAACTGACAGATGCGATTGCAGACTGCCCGAAAGATGTAGCGTTCGTTATCACTAAATTTTTCGACGAATATGCAGCAGAAGTCCACAAACACATGTCGTATGAAGAAAAGATAGTATTTCCATACGTCCGGGGATTATTAAAAGGGATAAAAGACCCGAAATACAACATAACGATCTTCCGAAAACATCATGATCAGATCGAAATGAAGATTATCGAACTGAAAAATATCTTGATCAAGTATTATCCGGGACCCGGAAGCAACCTGCTGAACAGCGTCTTGTTTGACATCTTCGCGACCGAACAAGATCTGGCCTCCCATAACCACGTAGAAGACTATCTTTTCGTCCCGGCGATCCTGACTCTTGAAAAAACAATACAGTGATGCCTATGAGCGCCTTATTAAACATAGCGGTTGCCGAACCGTCTGCCATCATCCGCAGTGGGCTCGAAGCGGTATTAAAGCGAATTTCCGGATTCCGCATCCAGATCATCGAAATTGCCACTGCGGAGCTTTTGCAAGAGACACTTCGCTCACACAAACCAGACATGCTGATTATTAACCCGTCACTTCCCGGTTACTATACCATTCAGCTTCTCAAGGAAGAAACCGGCTGTACGGAAATGAAATGCATAGCCCTGCTGTATGCCGTCGCTGATCATGCCCTGCTGCGACCTTACGACGACCAGATCAACATCTATGACAGCCCGGACGAGATCCGCCACAAGCTGGAGCGCCTCCATACGTCACCGGAAGAGGAAACCGAAAACGAAGAACAGCAGACGCTTAGCGCACGCGAAAAAGAAATCGTGGTCTGTGTCGTCAAAGGGATGACAAACCGCGAAATAGCCGACCGCCTGTTCCTTTCCACACACACCGTTGTTACACACCGACGCAACATCGCCCGGAAATTGCAGGTACACAGTGCCAGTGGTCTGACCGTATACGCCATTGTTAACAAATTAGTTGAACTAAACGATATCAAATTATAATCCATGAAGAAAAACAAACTCGCCGTCCTTACGTCATGCCTTGTCCTGTCAGGGACATTCTGTACGCAGGCGCAAAACAAAACGCCACAGGAAATCCGGATACCGGATACTTACAAATTAACGAACAAGTCTATCTACCGGAATGGCTGGATAGATTTCAACAAGAATGGGAAAAAGGATGTATATGAAGATCCTACGGTCCCGATCGATGCACGTGTCGAAGACCTCCTTTCGCAGATGAATGTTGAAGAAAAAACCTGCCAGATGGTTACGCTCTACGGTTACAAGCGGGTGCTGAAAGACGACCTGCCGACATCGGACTGGAAAAAACAACTCTGGAAAGACGGCATAGGAGCCATCGATGAACATCTGAACGGTTTCCAACAATGGGGACTTCCTCCTTCCGACAACCCGTATGTCTGGCCGGCTTCCCGTCATGCCTGGGCTTTGAATGAAGTACAACGGTTCTTTATCGAAGAGACACGCCTCGGCATCCCGACCGACTTCACGAACGAAGGCATACGTGGGGTAGAAAGCTATATCGCCACCAACTTCCCGACACAGTTGGGATTGGGACACACCTGGAACCGGAACCTGGTTCATAAGGTCGGCTATATCACCGGGCGCGAAGGACGGTTGTTGGGATATACCAATGTCTATGCTCCGATCCTCGATGTCGGGCGCGATCAACGTTGGGGACGCTATAAAGAGGTATACGGCGAAAGCCCATATCTAGTAGCCGAGTTAGGTATCGAAATGGCAAAAGGGATGCAGACCGACCATCAGGTTGCCGCCACTTCCAAACACTATATCGCTTACAGTAACAACAAAGGCGGACGCGAAGGGATGGCACGCGTAGATCCGCAAATGTCACCACGCGAGGTCGAGATGATCCATGTCTATCCCTGGAAACGGGTGATCAAGGAAGCCGGGATCCTCGGAGTCATGAGTTCATACAACGATTACGACGGGTTCCCCATTCAGAGCAGCTATTATTGGCTGACGACACGTCTGCGTGGCGAATTCGGTTTCCGCGGATATGTGGTATCGGACAGCGACGCCGTCGAATATCTTTTCTCTAAACACGGAACTGCCGCCGATATGAAAGAATCCGTGCTACAAAGCGTATTGGCGGGCCTAAACATACGTTGTACATTCCGCTCACCGGATTCATACGTCCTGCCACTTCGCGAACTGATCGCGGAAGGAGCTATTCCAATGTCCACCATTGATGACCGAGTGCGTGACATCTTGCGCGTCAAATTCCTCGTTGGATTGTTCGACCATCCGTATCAGATCGATTTGAAAGAGACCGACAAAGAGGTAAACTGCGCCGAAAACCAGCAGGTTGCTTTGCAGGCTTCAAAAGAATCGCTCGTTCTGTTGAAGAACCAGGATGCCGTCCTTCCTTTAGACGTAAACAAAATTTCCAAAATCGCCGTATGCGGTCCGAATGCAGATGAAGAAGCATACGCTTTGACACATTACGGCCCGCTTGCCGTAGAAGTGACAACCGTGTTGGAAGGCATTCGGAATAAGGTAAAACCAGGAACGAACGTGCTCTTTACGAAAGGTTGTGATCTGGTAGATGCCAATTGGCCGGAATCGGAACTGATTCGTTATCCGTTGACAGCCGAAGAACAGAGCGAGATCGACAAAGCGGTGGAAAACGCGAAGAAGAGCGATGTGACTGTAGTCGTGCTGGGCGGAAGTAACCGCACCTGCGGAGAAAACAAATCACGTTCCAGCCTCGATTTGCCAGGCCGCCAACTCGATTTGCTGCAAGCTGTCGTTGCCACAGGCAAGCCAGTCGTACTGATCCTGATCAACGGACGTCCGTTGTCTATTAACTGGGCGGACAAATATGTTCCAGCTATCCTCGAAGCCTGGTATCCAGGATCACAAGGAGGCACGGCTATTGCAGACGCTTTGTTCGGCGACTACAATCCGGGAGGAAAGCTGACCGTCACCTTCCCCAAGACAGTCGGACAGATTCCGTTCAACTTCCCGACCAAACCGAATGCACAGGTTGACGGTGGACGCAACAAAGGGTTGGACGGCAATATGTCCCGCGTAAACGGCCCGTTGTATCCGTTCGGCTACGGATTGAGTTATACGACTTTCGAATACTCAGACATTTCGATCCAGCCAGCTATCGTGACACAGGTTCAACCGGTCACCGTCCGTTGCAAGGTGACGAATACAGGTAAACGTGCCGGAGATGAGGTAGTACAATTATATGTACGCGATATCCTCAGCAGTGTTACGACCTACGAGAAGAACCTCGTCGGCTTCGACCGTATCCATCTGAATCCGGGAGAGACGAAAGAGCTTACTTTCACGATCGAACCGCGTGACCTGCAACTGTTGAACAGTGACAATCATTGGGTGGTAGAACCGGGAGACTTCAAGGTTATGGTCGGAGCCTCATCCGAAGACATCCGCCTGAACGACCGTTTCACGGTAGTGGAATATGGTAAAGAGCAGGCAGTCACATCAGCAACCTCCCGGCAGCAGAAATCGGTTATTGCCAGCTCTTCCCAAGAATCTGCCCCGTTGGTATTGGACGGCAATCTGTCTACGGCCTGGAAAGCCAACAAAGGCGAATATATCACATTCGCACTTGAAAACAACGCTTCGCCTAACAGCATCGCAATTGCATGGAAAGAAAAAAGCAAAGATGCCAAATTTGAGATCCAGCTCTCCGGTGGCGGAGGCCAGTTCCTGACCGTATATGAAGGGACAGTAGAGGCTACGAACGAACTGAAGAATTACCGGTTCAAAGGCACGACCGCCAGTGATATCCGTATCGTAATAACCTCCGGCAATGCAAGTATTTCGGAAGTAAAAATCAAGGAGTTGAAAAATTAAGAATTAAAAATTAAGAATTAAGAAATGAATGCATAAGACACCATTTCTTAATTCTTAATTTTTAATTCTTAATTTACAAATAGATTTCCCCAAAGAACTCCGGGCAATGGAAGTTCGGGGTGGGAAGACCAATCGGGCTCCAACTGACAAAATGCGGAAATTCCGTATCGTCCGCACATTTATAGAAGTTGCCCATTATCTTTTCCGGTAGGTTGTCAGGATCGAGGCCCATCAACCGGAAAGGAATGGCAACCACCAACTCCCAACTATATACCCCTAATTTCTCAGAGAAAGCAGTATGCGGCAGACTCGAAAAGCGACGAATGGATGCATATTCTTCCGCTGTCAGCGACTTTTTCGAATCACGCGATTCCCGGTAAGAAGCATCGCAAGTACCGATACAGTTAAACTCGAAATTGTAGTAATTAGGATCATCCACCCGCTTCATAAAAAACTCCACGCAACTGTCCGTATAAACCGGCGATCCATCTGCTTCGTAGAGCGCTTTCAAAGAGTTTCCTTTGACAAAATAGCGGATATACAGGTTCACCTTCGATCTCGCAATGTCGAAGGCCACAATAGGTTTGTAGGGATATTCTTCCCAGTTAACCACATCGATTGACTCTCGCTGGGCCTTTTCCATCAAAAAGCCTACGGACGACAGGTCCAGTACGTCCAGCGTTTCCAAATAAGGGACTTTCAGTTTCTTCATTATCAATTATAGATTTGGAGTAATGGCAAATGTAAATAAGAAGTCAGCAATACGGATAAAGCTCCGATTATAGCCAAGACAATAATGACCGATCCCACAATCCTATTCAATAACCATATACCTCGCACGTTAAACCATTTCTTCAACTTAGCAACTATATAAGTGATTCCGAACCACCAGAGAACAGCACCCACCCCAATAAAAGCAATGCCTCCCAACAGCATCCAAACAGAATGTTCCGGCAAGACAAAACCAAAGCGGGCAAACAAACCAATATATAATAATACGATTAATACGTTGCTAAAGGTAAGAAGAAAAGCTGTAATAAAGTCCTGAGTGAAGGATAACTTTTTCTCCCGTTGTTTTTTAAGGTTCCGGACAGGATTGGATTGGAAAATATAATAGCCGAAAATGCCCAATACGATACTGCCGATCAATTGCAAGGGAGTCTGATTCGCCTCCACAAAATTCACCACGACTCCCATCCCCAAGCAGGTCAGTGCAGCGTAGATCACGTCTGACAGAGCAGCCCCTAATCCGGTGACAAACCCGTGCCAGCGTCCTTTGTTCAGCGTTCGTTGTATGCACAGCATACCGATCGGGCCCATCGGGGCGGAAACCAGTACACCGATAACAATTCCTTTACTTATCAATCCCAGCATTATCCTTTTATTTTCTGCCTAATGACTTGCAAAGATAACGCAAACCGAGAGCAGAATAAAATGAACTCGTCCATTTTTAACCAAAAAACGCCTGCAGGAATGTTTTTTAGATTACCTACAGGCGTTTTCACACTTTATGTAAAAGACTATTTAGCTTTTTCTTTTTCTAAAATAGCTTTCAACTTTGCAACGATTTCAGGATGTTCGGCTGCTAAATTCTTCTTTTCTCCAATATCCTGTTTCAAGTTGTAAAGTTGTTCTTCCTTGCTATTGCCTAACTCGATATTCGTCAATTTCTGATAGGCAGCACCATTACTCGGAGCAATATACTTCCATTCACCGTCGGAAACAGAGAGAGAACCGGCGACTTCGACCACATAGTCACGTCCTTTCAGGTCTTTTCCCAAAAAAGCGTCCAAATGATCCTGGCTGTCAGGACCGGCCCCTTCTCCAAGAGTCTTACCCATCAGGCTTGCCATGGAAGCATACAAGTCGACCTGTGAAACCAATGCATCAGAAACACCCGGTTTCACTTGTGCCGGCCAGCTGACGATCATCGGGATACGGGTCCCGGCTTCGAAAATACTATATTTTCCACCACGGAACGGTCCCCAAGGTTTGTGGTCGCCCAAAAGCTCAACAGCACGGTCTGCATAACCATCATCCACAACAGGACCATTGTCGCTACTCAACACGATCAAGGTGTTTTCGGCAATACCGGCTTTTTCGAGTGCGTCCATTATTTCGCCTACGGTCCAGTCGAATTGCAACAAAGCGTCGCCACGAGGGCCCATGCCGCTCTTGCCGACAAAACGGGGATGCGGCCAACGGGGAACGTGCGCGTCGTTGGTTCCGACATACAGGAAGAACGGTTCATCTTTGTGGTTTTCAATAAATCGGACAGCTTTGCAAGTGATGCTGTCTGCAATGTTTTCATCTTCCCACAAGGCCTGCTTGCCCCCTTTCATGTAGCCGATACGCGAAATGCCGTTCACGATCGCCATATCATGCCCATGGTTCGGACTCGGTTTCAATTTGGTAAGCAATTCCGGATGGTCTTTTCCCAACGGTTCGCCAGGGAATGGTTTTTCATAGCTCACTTCAATCGGATCATTCGGATCAAGATTGACGATCCGCTGGTTCTCAACCCACACACAAGGCACACGGTCGCCTGTGGCAGCCATTATATAGGAATAGTCGAACCCTATATCTGAAGGTCCCGGCGTGATAAAGCCATTCCAATCCTGTCCTCCCGTCCTGTCAGACAATCCCAAATGCCATTTACCTATAGCACCTGTTGTATAACCACACTCACGAAACATATCGGCAACAGTCGGCTGTTCAGGACGAATGACCATTCCGGCATTTCCAGCCGCAATCCCCGTGTCATTCCGTCTCCAGGCATAATGCCCCGTAAACAGCGAATAGCGCGAAGGCGTACTGGTCGCAGCTACCGCATGTGCATCCGTAAAACGAACACCCTGTGCTGCCAGTTTTTCCACATTCGGCGTATGGATCGTCTTCGATCCGTTACAACTCAAGTCGCCATAACCGATATCATCGGCTATCAGGAAAATAACGTTCGGCTTCTGTCGCTGTGTTACTTTCTCTTCCGTCTTCTGTTTGTTTCCGGAACAGGAGGCCAACAAGGTAGCTCCTATTCCCAATACGATTGTTGATTTCATGATAATAATTTATTTGTATCGCTTCATGCACCACAAGCATTGTCCCTTATCGCAAATTCGGATTGATATCCTGTTCGGACTGTGGGATCGGCCATTTATAGTCCTGCTCCTGACGGAAAGCACGGCTGTTTACCCACCATCTGCCATATTTGTCAGGTTCACCACCCGGCTTCACACTTACGCGCTGTGAACCGGGGAAAGGAGCACCGTAAATATCGCCATTTAATACTTCATGTGCAATACCCCAACGCAGTAAGTCCCAATAACGGATTCCTTCCATCGCCAATTCGACACGGCGCTCGTTCCGTAAAATAGGACGTAACTTTCCAGCATTCACTTCCGTGATTGCTGGCATCTGTACAGATGCACGACCTCTTACCTTATTGATGGTTTCATCCAGCAAGGCTTGCGTAATCCCCTCACCGGCTTCTAGTTTGGCTTCCAAATAACTCAACAGAACTTCCGCATAACGGATAACAGGAACGTTTCCTCCATAACTATTCAGATCACCGGAGAAAGTTTCGTCAAAATACTTACGCATCATAAAGCCAGTCTGCGTAGTCTGTCCTCCCATCACCTTATCCGGACTCTGAGAATCCGGATGGCAATCGTAAACAGCCCCTTTAAAAGTGGAACCATTATAATAAATGGTATAATCCAGACGCGGGTCTCTGTTTTCGCCCAAGTTATCTGGATTATATAGCGGACTGTCATAGCTGAACGGCGTACCGTCTTTGAACTGGTAAGCTTCAAACAGACCTGCAGCAACATTAATCAGACACCAGCCACCATCTTTCACAGGGAAAGCATGCTGCGGCATTGCGTTTCCAGCCAAGTCTTGCAAATACTGCATAGAGAAAATATTTTCACTACTATTCTCGTTCGAGGGCAAGAAAAGGGATGCATAATCCGGATCGATCGCATTGTCACCCAAGTCTATGATCTCTTTATAAGCGGCTACCGCTTCGCTATATTTTTTGGCTGCCAATAACGTACGTCCCAAAAAAGCGAGAGAAGCCTGCTTGCTCGCACGTCCGGTTTCGGAACCTTTCAAATCCTTAAAACGAGGCAAGTCGGCGGCAGCTTCAGTAAACTCTTTAATAATAAAATCAGTAATTTCTGCTTTCGTATTTTTCTTTACCGTATTAGCCTCATCCTTAGTCAACACCTTCGTCACTAACGGCACATCTTGGAAAAACTGAGACAGATAAAAATACTGGGCAGCCCGGATAAAGCGGGCTTCTGCCGTGAAGCGAGCCACGACAGCCGGATCACTCAAGTTACCAATACCTTCCAAAAAACGGTTACAACGGGCTATCTTCGCATACGAATTTTCCCAATAAGCTTTCGTATAAGCATTGTTTGATAACAAAGTTCCATCCGACATCTTATGGAAATTCGAGTTTGTCCCACGACGGTCATACGCATTATCCGTAGGAAATTCCATAAAAATCAAACCGCCATACGACCACCAGTCTGTCGGAGTATATTCCGGAGAGTTAAACAATATATTCCCTTTATAAACACCGGTCAAAGCCAACTCCGCATTATCTTCGCTGGTCCAGAAATCATTTTCTGCAAACTTATCCAGCGGATTCCGGTCCAAATCACACGATACGAAGATTGTCGATGCCGCCAGTAAAGTGAAAATAAAATATTTAATTCGTTTCATATCTTTTAGAATTTAAAGTTTACACCAAATGTATAAGTTGCCAATATCGGATAATAGTTTCCGGAAGTATTGATTTCCGGGTCCCATCCGGGTTTATACTTGTTCCAGCAAAGAGGATTCTCTGCCTGTACATACACACGCAGATTACTGATTTTGGCTGCCTGTAACATTTTTTTCGGGAACGTATATCCCAATTGAATATTTTTCAAACGGATATAAGAAGCATCCTGAGTCCAGAAATCAGAAGTGACGATATTCGGCGTCGTGGAGTTACTTAAGTCTTCCAATCTCGGATAAGCCGGATAGCGAGTCGGGTTAGCCGGGTCAAAACGTCCTTCAGCCTGCCATTTCTGGATATTGCCGTCACCTCTGAACGCCCAACCGGCAAAGCCGTCCAACATACCGGTCACACCGGCAACCCCTTGTAACAACACCGACAGGTCTAAACCCTTATATTCCACACCCAAATTCAGACCGAAAGTAAACTTCGGAATACGGGAGCCCAAATACACACGGTCATAATTCGGATCTATCTTACCATCAGGTACACCGTCCGGTCCACTGATATCTTTGTAACGGATATCTCCTGGCTGAGGATTAGGAGTAACCTTGCTCTGGTCATACCATGATTTTATATCATTTTCATCAAGAAAGACACCATCAGATACATAACCGTAATACATCTGAATCGGGTAACCAATAAACAAATCGCTACCATTCCCGACCATACCGTTCAACTGTTCCACATTACCAACCCCCAAAGTTGTCAATTTATTCTTAATAATAGACAAGTTGGCATTCACATTGTAAGAGACATCCCCGATTTTATTACGATGTCCTACCTCAAATTCCCAACCAAAGTTCTTCAACTCCCCAGTATTCATCTCCGAAATTTTCTGTCCTAAAATAGTAGAAACACTTCCACTCGGTTTATACAGGATATCATATGTACGGCGATTAAAATAAGAAGCATTCACACTCAGCAGACCGTTCCAGAAGACAGCCTCCAGACCACCGTCAATGGTTTCCGTCTCTTCCCATTTGATTGTCGGATCTACAGCTGTCGTGACAGCGGCACCTTGTGTATAAGTATCTCCGAAAGGATAGTTCTGCCCCAGTTCATATACAGACTGGTAGGGATAGTTACCAATATTTTGGTTACCGAGGCGTCCCCATGATACTTTCAATTTTAAGTTGGAGATAAAACCTAGAGACTCATTTTCCTTAAAGAAATTTTCCTCCGACAATCTCCAACCGGCTGCGACAGACGGAAAGAACCCGAACTTCTTACTTTGAGGGAAACGGGAAGAACCGTCATAACGCACCGTAGATTCAAACAGGTAACGTTCGTTGAAATTATAACGGAGACGTCCGAAACCGGATTGGATCGCCCAAGCATTACCGGTTCCTTCCGATTTCTGGTTATCCGGTGAACCAGCATTCAAATAAGGCAGATCATTTCCAGGAAATTTATCACGTGAACCTTGTACATAACGGTAGTCTTCCTGTTCCCAAGAATAACCAGCCAAAATTCCGAACGTATGTCCACCGATCGTCTTATTATATTCGGCTGTCGCCTGGAAAGTCTTATAAATTGTCTTCCCCATCTTATGTTTTAACTCGGACGGCCCCAACACACGGTCACCGGAAAGCTTCATAGTCGAACGGTAAG
>ENA-ORUN01001173-ORUN01001173.1-human-gut-metagenome-genome-assembly--contig:-NODE-1173-length-27302-cov-7.464822_pt1 | contig 27302 bp, 34 predicted proteins | sample MGYA00242080_ERZ509209 | MGnify/ENA primary metagenome ERZ509209 (study PRJEB26280, sample SAMEA2338786) | human gut metagenome | biome: human gut; feature: human-associated habitat; material: faeces... | reverse complement strand
TCTTATTACCAGATGGTGGAGATCGTTATTTATCAACACCTTTAATTCAAGATTAATCAAGAATAGGGGAATTGACATGATTGAAGAATTAAGACATAATTTCCGTAACGGACGAATGTGTAAATAGTTTTATTTATTCATAAGACACTATATAATATTTATACAAAAGAAAGATGAGGAAATTAAAATGGCAGTAACTAAAAGAGAAGATAGAAAATTTAAATTTGAAACATTACAATTACATGTAGGACAAGAACAACCAGATCCAGCAACAGATGCTAGAGCAGTACCTATTTATCAAACAACATCTTATGTGTTTAAAAATAGTGCTCATGCCGCAGCACGTTTTGGACTTGCAGATGCAGGGAACATCTATGGTCGTTTAACAAACTCTACTCAAGGCGTATTTGAAGATCGTATCGCTGCATTAGAAGGTGGAGTTGCCGGTTTAGCGGTTGCTTCAGGAGCAGCTGCAATTGCTTATACTATTCAAGCACTTGCGGAACAAGGAGAACATATTGTTGCTCAAAAAACAATTTATGGGGGAACTTCAAACTTATTAGCTCATACATTTACTCAATATGGAATTACAACTACTTTCGTAGATGCTCATAACTTACAAGAATTAGAAGATGCAATTCAAGAAAATACAAAAGCAATTTATTTAGAAACGTTAGGAAATCCTAATAGTGATATTCCTGATATTGATGCTATTAGTGCAATCGCTAAAAAACATGGTTTACCAGTTGTTGTAGATAACACATTTGGAACACCTTATTTATTTAGACCAATTGAACATGGTGCTGATATTGTTGTACACAGTGCAACTAAATTCATTGGAGGTCATGGAACAAGCTTAGGTGGTGTCATCGTTGATGGTGGTACTTATGACTGGGCTAAAAGTGGACGTTATCCATGGATCAGTGAACCAAATCCAAGTTATCATGGTGTTAAATTCACTGAGGCAGCAGGACCAGCTGCATTTGTAACATATATTCGAGCAATCTTATTAAGAGATACTGGAGCAACTATTTCTCCATTCAATGCTTTCTTATTATTACAAGGAACAGAAACATTATCTTTAAGAATTGATCGCCATAATGAAAATACAAAGAAAGTTGTTGAATTCTTACAACAACATCCAGCAGTAGAAAAAGTGAATCATCCTTCATTACCTGATCATCCAGATCATGCGTTATATGAAAAATATTTTCCTAATGGTGGAGGATCTATCTTTACTTTCAATATTAAAGGTGGCGTAGAAGAAGCTCATAAATTTATTGATAATTTACAAGTATTCTCATTACTTGCAAACGTTGCAGATGTTAAATCATTGGTTATCCATCCAGCAACAACTACACATTCACAATTAACTGAAGAAGAACTTGCTGACGTTGGTATTCAACCAAATACAATTCGTTTATCTATCGGTACAGAACATATTGATGATATCTTATTTGATTTAAAAGAAGCTTTAGATCAAATCTAATAAAAAATACACACTACAAATTGTAGTGTGTATTTTTTTACTCAGCTGTTTCAGTGTTTTCAGATGAATTATCTTGTGTTGTATTTGAAGAAGATTCGTCACTCGAGTTGTCAGAAGAATTGTCGCTATTATTTTCTTGTGAAGAATCTATAGATGTATTTTCTTCTTGTTTTGTTTCTTCTGTCGTGTTATTGGAATTTTCATTATTATTTGAATTACTGTTAGTTGAATTATTTGTTGACGATTCTTCTTTTTTTGATGATTGTTGTTTTGTGTCTGATGTTTCTTCGTTTTGCTTTGTTTTATTTTGTTCATCAACTTGATCTTGTAATTGATTAATTTTATTTTCTTGATCTTGATTGTTTCGATAGACAAAATAGGCACCTGCAGCCCCACTACCAATTAATAATAAAATAAGTAAGATCATAAAGAATGTTGTTATTTTAGATCGACCTTCTTTTTGTTTTTTTACTTTGGTTTTTGTTTTTCTTTTTGTTACTTTCTTTGTTTTATTTTTTTTTCTTTTTTTATTATTTGAATAATCAGAGCTTTCATCATCATTATCAAAAGTTTCTATATCATCGTTATTTATATTACTATTTTCTATTTCCTCATCATCGTTAAATTGAAATCTTTTATTTTGATCATCATCGAATTGGAATTTTTCATTTTGTTCATCGTTAAATTCAAATTTTTCTGCCATACTTTTCACCTCGATATTATTTTATACACCAATATGAATTGAATTTGAACTTTTTTTGTGAATTTATCTAAAAAAATTGACATAACAGAATATTTTTGTTTTCATAATGAGAGGAAGTGAGGAAAAAGAATGGATAATTTGGAATACTTAAAAGAAGTTGAAAAGAGTATACAAAAGAAATATAAAAAGAAGTTATGGAGACCTTTTTGTAAGGCAATTAATCAATATGAACTTGTAGAACCAGGAGATAAGATTGCTGTATGTATATCTGGTGGAAAAGATTCTATGTTGATGGCAAAGCTTTTTCAAGAATTAAAAAGGCATAATAAGTTTGAATTTGAACTTGTTTTTTTAGTAATGGATCCTGGCTATAATGAAACAAATAGACAAATGATTATTGATAATTCAAAAAAATTGAATATTCCTGTTCAAATCTTTGATTCACAAATTTTTGATTCAGTTTTTCATATTGAAAAATCACCTTGTTATTTATGTGCTCGTATGAGAAGAGGGCATCTTTATGCTAAGGCTAAAGAATTAGGATGTAATAAGATTGCTTTAGGGCATCATTATGATGATGTTATTGAAACAATTTTAATGGGAATGCTTTATGGAGCACAAATTCAAACTATGATGCCTAAGCTTCATAGTTTGAATTTTGAAGGAATGGAATTAATAAGACCAATGTATCTTATTCGAGAAGATGATATTAAAGCTTGGCGCGATGAACATGAACTTATTTTCTTACAATGTGCATGTAAATTCACAGAGGAAAATCAAGATGTTCATGATGAAGAAAATGCATCAAAACGTTTAGAAATTAAACAGTTGATAAAGGATTTAAAAAAGGTAAATCCTTTTGTAGAAGGAAATATTTTTAAAAGTGTTGAAAATGTGAATTTAAAAACGATTATCGCTTATAAAGATGAAGAAGGTAAACATTCATTTTTAGAAGATTACAAAAAGTCCTAAGGGACTTTTTTGTAAATAAAAAAGATATTTCCATATCTTTTTAAATAATATATTCAATTTGATAACCGCGTAATTGAGCAAGATCTTCTAATGTATAAGATTCTAAATAATCAATAATAACTTTATTTAAACCTTTATAAAAAGGAAGTGTTAAACATTCACTGTAACGAGGACATTGATTAGGTTCGGTCTCTAAACAAGCAACACAAGAAATAGGACCTTCAACAGCTACTAGAATATCTTTTGCTGTATACTTATCCATTTCTCTTGTAAGAGAGTAACCTCCTTGAGCACCTCTGACACTTTTAATGAGACCAGCACGAATAAGTGGTGTTGCAATTTGTTCCAAATATTTAATGGATATTTCTTGTCTTTTAGCAACGTCTTTTAAAGAAATATTTCCTTGTTCTTTATTTTGTGCTAAATCAATCATCAATCTTAAAGCATAACGTCCTTTTGTAGATATTTTCATACAATCACCTCTTATCTATTATAACATCTTTTTTAGATAAAACCTAGAGAAATTCTATGAATTGAATAAAAGAAAAAAGGCTCGAAAGCCTTATTCTTGTTCAATGAATGTATTATAAATAGCACGAATTGCTTCGTTGAAGTGAATATTTTTAACACCAACGATAATATTCAATTCCGATGAACCTTGATCAATCATTTTTACATTGATTTTTTTATTTGCAAGAGCAGTAAAGACTTTTGCGGCAACTCCACGTCCATCTTTCATACCACGACCAACAATAGCAATCAATGCTAAATCAGATTCAAGTTCAATTGAATCAGGTTCAACAGCACGATGTAAGTTTGCAAGAATTTCTTGTTCATGTTCAATGAATGAATTTAATTCAACAATAACATTCATGGTATCAATACCAGAAGGTGTATGTTCATAAGACAAACCAGCTTCTTCGATAACTTGTAAAACTTTTCTTCCAAAACCAATTTCATCATTCATCATGTCTTTTTCAATCATGATTGTCGCAAAACCTTGCTTACCAGAAATACCTGTAATAATATGATCTGGTTTATGCACGGTACTTTCAACAATCAAAGTACCAGCATCTTCAGGTTTATTTGTGTTTTTAATTACGATAGGAATTCCTTGTGAACGAATAGGAAAAACAGCATTCTCATGTAAAACGCTTGCCCCCATATAAGAAAGTTCACGTAATTCTTTATAAGTAATTGTACCAATAACTTCTGGGTTTTTTACGATACGTGGATCCGCTACTAAGAATCCTGAAACATCCGTCCAGTTTTCATAAAGTTTTACTTGTCCACATTTAGCAACGATAGAACCTGTTACATCGCTTCCTCCACGAGAGAAAGTTCTGATTTTTGTAGGATCTTCACTGCAACAACCATAGAAACCTGGAATAACACAGTTTTCTACTTCATTTAATTTTTTAGATAAAATAGGATCTGTTTTTTTATCATCATAATTACCATGTTCATCAATAAAGATACATGTTGCTGGATCAACAAATTCAAATCCTAAATAATTTGCAAGTAAAATACCATTTAAATATTCCCCACGACTTGCGGCATATTCTTCACTGATTTGATCTTGGAAATTTTTCTTAATAATTTCAAATTCTTCAGTAAGATCGACAGATAAATTAAGTTCATCAATAATACTTTGATAACGATCTTTGATTGTATCAAAAGTACATTCAAATTCTTGTTCACTTTCTGCGTTATATGCTTTATATAATAAATCAGTAACTTTAATATCATCTTTAAAACGTTTACCAGGCGCTGAAGGTACTACAAAACGACGATCTGGATCACTTTTGATAATGTCACCAACTTTTTTAAATTGATGGGCATCTGCAAGAGACGAACCACCAAATTTGACGATTTTCACCATAATAATTCTCCCCTCATATTAATGATATTAAAATATCACTTTTTTCAAGTATATTCAATCTTTTTTCTAATTGAAAAAAGAAAACAATAAAAATATAATAATATTATATAGAAAAGAGGTTGACATTATGAGAGAAAATATGACATTTCTTACAAATTATTATCAAATAAGAGAAATGACAATTGATCGTATGAAAGAAATCGTTGATCAAAATAAAAAGGCAAAGGAAGGAGGAACCGTCTTTTTTGGTGATTCTATTACTCAGTTTATGGATATAGAAAAATATTTTCCAGAAATAAAGAATAAATATAATTGTGGTATTGGCGGAATTACTTCAACAATGTTACTTCATTTTATAGATGAAGGTGTTTTAAAATTTAAACCGAGACAACTTGTTTATATGATAGGTACTAACGATTTAGGAAAAACAGTGATGCAATCACCTAAAGATATTGCTATTAATGTTAAAGAACTGGTAGAAACAGTCCATTATAACTTACCTGAATGTGAGATTTATGTTGTCAGTCCATTGCCATGTCTTCCTATGCATGATTATAAACATACACCAGGGGTTTTAAGAAGTAATGATCTTTTGAAAATGGTTTATAAGGAATTTAAAAAGACAATTCCTTATGAATATGTAACTTTTATTAATGCTTATCCAACGTTATGTAATAAAAAAGGAGAACCGATTGAAACCTACTTTGAAGATGGACTTCATATCAATCATGAAGGATATCTTCGTTATACAAATTGTTTAAAAGAATATATTTTATAATAAAAAGGAAATGGAAATATAAAAAACAAGGAATTATTTTTGTAACTCCTTGTTTTTTTCTCTTTCTAACATATCTTGATAAGAATAGATACAACCACAATAATTTTGTCTATAAAGATTATATAATGCGGCGAACTTAACGGATTTTAAATACCCATTGTTCTTTTTAAAATCACTGAAAAGAAATTGTGTTTTTTCTTGATTAAAGCTTGCTCCAATTTCATTGATCCATTGGCTGTTTTTGTGTGGAGAAACACTTAAAACAGTTGTCCAATAATCAAAGTGATGTAAACAAGCATAATCATAAGCATCTTTCATTCTCTTTGAATAACAAAGATAACAACGTTTTCCACCTTCAGGTTCCTCTTTATATTGAGAAATATCTTTCAAATATTCTTTAGGTTGATATTCTTTTTCGATAACTTGAATATTTTGATTAAAATCTTGATTAAAGCGTTGAATAAAATCTTCTAATTCATGAAATCGACGAAAATACTCGGTATCTGGATAAATGTTTGAATTAGAGTAATAAATAGTTATATCGAAAAATTCAGATATTTCTTTTAAAACGTTTCCGCTACATGGTCCACAACAAACATGAAGTAGGAGGGAAGGTTTTGTACCTTTTATTTTTTCTAATTCTTCTTTGAATTTTAAGTCGTAATTGATTTTCATTATAAAATCATCATACTATCGCCGAAGCTAAAGAAACGATATTTTTCTTTGACAGCTTCTTTATAAGCTTTGAAAATAAGTTCTTTTGAAGCAAAGGCACTAATTAACATGAGTAATGTTGATTTAGGTAAATGGAAGTTTGTAATTAAACAATCAATAGCTTCAAATTTATATCCAGGGTAAATAAAGATATCTGTATTTTCACTTGTTGCTTTAAATTTACCATATTTTTTCATATTAGCTTCTAAAGTACGTGTTGAGGTAGTTCCTACCGCAATAATTCTTTGACCATTAGCTTTAGCTTTATTTAGTTTATCAGCGACTTCTTCACTGATTATATAGAATTCACTATGCATGTGATGATCTAAAACATTTTCTTCTTTAACAGGTCTAAATGTTCCAAGGCCAACATGTAAACATACATCAAGAATTTCAATACCCTTATCTTTTATTTTTTGATTGATTTCTTCTGTAAAATGTAAACCTGCTGTCGGAGCTGCAGCACTTCCTTCAATTTTAGCGTAAACTGTTTGATATCTATTTTTATCTTCAAGTTTTTCTTTAATATAAGGAGGTAAAGGCATTGTTCCTAACTGATCTAAGATTTCATAGAAGATACCATCATACATCATTTCAAAAACACGAATACCTTCGTCTTTGATTTCAATACATTTTGCTTTTAATAAACCTTCACCAAAAGTAATGACTGTATTCATTTTTACAATACGTGCATTACCGCATAAACATTCCCAAGTATCTTTCTTTAATTCTTTTAATAAAAGAACTTCAACATGTCCATTTGTTTCTTCTTTAATTCCAAATAAACGAGCAGGAATAACTTTTGTATTATTTCTTACTAAAACATCACCTGGTTTTAAATAATCAAGAATATCATAAAAATGTCTGTGTTCAATATTTCCGTTTTCTCTATTTACTACCATTAATCTAGAAGTATCTCTTTTTTCAACAGGATGTTGAGCAATGAGTTCTTCAGGTAGTTCAAAATCAAATTCACTTAGTTTCATTTAAAAAGCCCTCTTATAAACATCTCTACCATATTTATCTAAAAATTCTTCTTTAAAATCTAATAAACGATCTTCTTGAATTGCTTTACGAATATCTTCTGAAAGTTGTAATAAGAATCTTACATTGTGAATCGATAACAATGTTTTCCCAAATAATTCATCTGATTTATGAAGATGTCTTAAATAAGCTCTTGTATAATTTCTACAAGTATAACAATCACATTCGGAATCAATAGGAGTAAAATCTTCTTTGAACTTTTCATTATTAATATTCATACGTCCATGATGTGTCATTAAAGCACCATGTCTAGCAACACGTGTTGGTAAAACACAATCATACATATCAATTCCACGAATAGCAGCTTCGATTAAATCAATTGGATTACCAACCCCCATTAAATAACGTGGTTTATCTTCAGGCAACCATTGAATTGCATCTTCTACCATTTTATACATGACATCTTTTGGTTCACCAACACTTGTTCCACCAATTGAATATCCAGGAAAATCCATCTCTACAAGTGCTTTTGCACATTTTTCTCTTAAATCAGGATATTCTCCACCTTGGACAATTCCAAATAACGCTTGTTTTTCATTATGATGCGCTTCTTTACCTCTTTTTGCCCAACGAATTGTTCTTTCAACACTATGTTTCATATAATCATAAGTTGCAGGATAAGGAGCACATTCATCTAAAGACATAATCATATCGGCTCCTAATTTATTTTGAATATCGATAGCTTTTTCTGGAGATAAGAATAATGATTTACCATCAATAATACTTTTAAAATAAACGCCTTCTTCTTTGATTTTTCTTGTTTTTCCTAAAGAAAAAACTTGAAATCCTCCGCTATCTGTAAGCATAGGACCATCGTAGTTCATAAACTTATGAAGGCCACCAGCTTTAGCGACAATATCTTCTCCAGGTCTTAACCATAAGTGATATGTATTAGAAAGGATAACTTGTGAACCCATTTCTTTTAACATTTCAGGGGCAATCCCTTTTACTGTTGCAAGTGTACCTACAGGCATAAACATAGGTGTTTCTACATCTCCATGAGGAGTATGTAAAATCCCATATCGAGCACCACTTTGTTTACAAACATGTTTTAATTCATACCAAAAATCTTTCATTTTTCCACCTCTTTTTGCTTATTCATTATACATGAAAGTATTTATAAATAAAATAGAAAAAGAGCTAAAAGCTCTTAATCAAATGTAACATATTCATTTTCTAAAGGTTTAGCACCTTCTAAATGATCAACATGTAAAATAGGAATATTACTTTGAATAGATTCATCATATTCTAAACTAATGGTTCCATCAACGACTAACCATTCATCTTTAATTAAATCTTTAGCGTATTTACTAATACATACTAAACCTAAAAGTTGCATATCATCGCTACAACATACCATAGCTTGTCTACCTAAAACAAAACCATTTTCAATTAATTTGTCACGACCAATAACTTTACCTTTGATCTTAATTGTTTTATCTTCATAGATTTGAGGATTTTCCATAATATGCATACAAAAAATACCATAATCCATATCATTTACTTCAATATAATCATCATTTAAGTTATAAGGTAAATCATTAACAGTTAAATCTTCAATTTGTCTATTTTTATTTTCATAAACAATTTGACACATTGGGTTTAGAGATTTAATACTTCCTCGAATAGGGTATTTCTTAGTATTTTCATCACAACGATTCACAATAACTAAATCACTACCTGTTATATGATAAACAAATTGACCACGCATATTATTGTAATAAAGATCAAATGTTTCAGCAGAAATCGTTGTTAGGATTTGAACAACTTGCCATTGATCAATACAAATTTCATCAATGAATTTTGTATTATCCCACATACCATTATATTCAATCATAACTTGTGTTGGTTGATATTTTTGATGTAGATGAAGGAGTGTTTCGTAATTTAAATCTTCTTCATTTTCAATAAATTCAACAGAAGCATTTTCTTTTTTTAAAGCTGGAATATCGAAAGTCACTTCACCTTCTTCACAGGCAATGATCAAAGTTTTTTCATCTTCACCAAAACCTTGTTCAAGAAGAGTATCTTGAATAAATGAAGATTTTCCACTTTCTAAAAATCCAGTAAATAAATAAACTCTTGTTTTATTCATGCGCTTATCCTAAAAATAACTCCTTAATTGTATTTTCATCTAAGTCTTTACCGATTACACAAACTTGACCTGTATAAATAGGTTTACCTAAACGAATTTCAAATTCACCTGGTACTAAATCAAAATACCACCAATCTTCATTTCCACTATCTACAAAACCTTTAGCTCTTAAAACATTATCATCATTACATAATTTATTTAAGATATCACTTAATTCAACTTCATTATATTTTTTAACTGTATCAAATCCAATACTATTGAAAACTTCATCTGCATGGTGGTGATGATGTCCACAGCCACATTCATGATCGTGTTCATGATGATCATGTCCGCAACATCCATGTTCATGATCATGTTCGTGATGATCGTGTCCGCAACATTCATGGTCATGATTGTGTTCATGATGATCGTGTCCACAGCCACATTCATGATCGTGTTCATGATGATTGTGTCCACAACATTCATGGTCATGTTCATGTAATAATTCTTCTTGAATGTTCACTTCACAAGCATTAATGATATCTAAACCATTTAACTTATCCCAAGCAGTTGTAATGATTGGTGAATGATCGTTTAATCCTTTTAAGATATCTAAGCATTCTTTTAATTGGAATTCAGTTAAGTCTTGGCTACGACTTAAAACAATTAATGATGCATGTTCAACTTGGTTATTATAGAATTCACCAAAGTTTTTAGTATACATACGACATTTTTTAGCATCAACAACAGTAATAAAATTATCTAATTCCATTTCATCACTATTGATTGTAGAAACAGCTTTAATAACATCAGATAATTTACCAACTCCAGAAGGTTCGATAATAACACGATCAGGATGATACGTATCTAAGACTTCTTTTAATGATGTTTCGAAATCTCCTACTAAACTACAACAAATACATCCAGAGTTCATTTCATTGATTGTGACACCAGAATCTTTTAAGAATGTTCCATCAATTCCAATTTCTCCAAATTCATTTTCTATTAATACGATTTTTTCATTTTGATATGCTTCAGCAATTAATTTTTTAATTAATGTTGTTTTTCCAGCACCTAAAAAGCCAGAAATAATATCTATTTTACTCATAAATTTCACCTCCGCTAGATTATAACACTCATAAATCATTTCATCAAATGATAATACCTATGTTATAATGATTGACGAGTAAAGGGTGATAAAATGAAATGTCCAATGTTTAAAAAATGTGGAGGATGCTTTTATCCACAAGATCAATATCAAGAAGAATTAAAAGAAAAGACATTATTTATAGAAAAAGAAATAAAGAAAGCAAAATTAAAAATAGAAGTAAAACCAACAGTAGCTTCACCATTAGAAAATGGTTATAGAAATAAAGCAATTGTGGCTTTTAATCAAAAATATGAATATGGATTGTATGAAGAACATAGTCAAGATATTATTCCTTATAAACATTGTTTATTACATGAAGATATTATGGATGAAATCTTACAATATATACAAAGCTATTTAAGAAAATATCGAGTTTCTATCTATGATCGTAAAAGACATAAAGGATTATTAAGACATGTTTTGATTCGTCGAGCAGTTAAAACAGATCAAACAATGGTAGTTTTAGTATGTAATGAAAATATGTGGCGTGGCTCTAAACAATTTTGTAGCCAATTAGTAAAAAAATTTCCAAGCATTAAAACAATTGTATTGAATGTCAATACACGTAAAACACCAATTGTTTTAGGAAATGAAGATAAGGTTCTTTATGGAAAAGGCTTTATTGTTGATGAATTATGTGGCTTGAAGTTTAAAATTTCTCCACAATCTTTTTATCAAATAAATCATGATCAATGTGTGAACCTTTATACCAAAGCAATATCCTTATTAAATATTAAAGTAAATGAAACAGCAATTGATGCTTATTGTGGTATTGGAACAATTGGAATGATTCTATCACAAAAAGTAAAACAGGTTATTGGAGTAGAAAGCAATAGAGATGCGATTAAAGATGCGAAAAATAATGCACGAATGAATCAACTTTCTAATATTCAATTTATATGTGATGATGCCACAGAATTTATGAAAAAACTTGCGCAAGAGAGGCATAAAGTAGACGTTGTTATTATGGATCCACCAAGAAGTGGTTCAACCAAACAATTTATGGATTCTGTAAAAATATTGAATCCTAAACAAGTTGTTTATATTTCATGTGATCCAACAACACAAATAAGAAATATTCAATACTTTAAAAAGATAGGTTATCATACAAATACAATGTATCTTTATGATATGTTCCCCCACACTCGCCATGTAGAGAGCGTGGTTGCACTACATCGGGTCGATATGTAAGAATCCTTGATTTTAGGCACTTTGAGAGGCAAATGTTGTTCTCACAGAGTGACCGGAAAACCTACAAAAAAGCTTGACCACAACAGTTTACAAGTGAATTATATAAAGAAATAACAGAAGAAATGAAACGAAGCTATTCAAAAAAAGCATGTCCATGGGACAATGCATGTATAGAGTCATTTCATTCATTAATAAAGAGGGAGTGGTTAAATCAATATAAAATCCAAAAATATGATGATGCATATAAACTGATATTTGAATATATAGAGACATTTTATAATACAGTGAGAACGCATAGTCACTGTAATTATCAAAGTCCAAATCAGTATGAAAGAAGTTATGCAAAAAAACAGTTAAGCTAGATGAAATATTTCAGTTTAACGGGTATTTTTTCTTGACATAGTATCATGTTGTTTTTTCGCTGGACTTCATCAGGCATTGCCGGAGGATGTGAGAAACAAGCTTGTGATAAAGGTTGTAGAGACTAAAACTCGTGCAATGATAGATAAATGTCTGGAACTCACTGCTTATGATGCACAGTATCGAATTCCTTGGATTGTGTTTAACGGAGATCAAGTGCAGGGATTTGACGAGATCATTGCAGAAGCAGTGAGTAAAGGAATACAGGTAGGCTGATCAAATCCATGCTTTGAGATATGGATGTATGCTTATTTTGGCTCGATGCCGGCAATCTAAGATTCGTGGACTTGCTGCTCTGAATTTGGACGAGTATATGAAAATAAAACCGGGCAGAAGTATTCTAAGGCTGATGAGCAGATGTATGGAAAACTCTGTAAAGCTGGTGATGAGGAAAAAGCAATTCATATAGCACAGCAAAAACTGGAGCAGTGTAAACGAGAAGGTAAAACAAAGCCATCAGAGATGTGTCCGTGTACCACGGTGCATGAATTGATGGAAGAGATTAAGGAAAAAGTAAGATAGTATTTTAATAAACAAATTGAGAAATGGTTCGGAGGTGCACATATGTTACAAGGAGATGGGATTCCTAAAATATTTATTTCATATGCTTGGGAAAGTAGTGATTTAGTACTTGAATTAGCACAAAGATTAGTGTCACATGGAGTAGATGTTGTTTTGGATAAATGGGATTTAAAAGAAGGACAGGATAAATATGCGTTTATGGAGAGATGTGTAAATGATTCTGAAATTACTAAGGTTCTTATTATCTGTGATAAAGCATATGCTCAAAAAGCTAATGAGCGTACTGGTGGGGTAGGAGATGAAACTGTTATTATTTCTAGTGAGATATATGGAAATACGAAACAGGAAAAGTTTATTCCAATTATTGCTGAAAGAGATGAGGAAGGACAACCTTATGTCCCTACATATATCAAAACAAGAATATACATTGATTTATCGAACCAAGAAACATATGAGGTTGAATATGAAAAACTTCTTAGAAATATTTATGAGAAGCTACAGTTTGTTAAACCTAAATTAGGTAAAAGACCTGAGTGGATAGATGATGCAAAGACAGATTTTTTTCCGATAAAGGATTTGATACGTCAAATTCGTGGAAGTAATACTGATGCTAAGCGCAGAAGTTGTATATCTAGGTTTCAAACAGAGTATATTGCTACCTTGAAGTCATATTATGAAAAAGGGGCGAATTCAGAACGACAATATGAATTGTTTCTGAATACAAAGATTATAAGGGATATATTTTTAGATTTCGTAGAAGTTATTTCTGAAACAGAGTGCAACTATGCAGAAGTATTAGCAGACTATTTTGAAACGATGTATAACCAATTAACTTGTATTAAAACATTTGAACCTAAAGCGGGTTCTGCTTCGGATGATGATTTGGATGTGTTTAGAAATCTTATGTGGGAGTTATTTATTTGTGTGATAGTTTTTATGCGTCATACAAAAGATTACTCAGCTATAAATACAATGTTAACACACACATATTTTTTGGAGACTACCATATTTGGAGGGGCTATTAAGCAGAACAATTATACTGCATTTAGACATCATAGTCGTGTAGTTGAAGAACGATATAAACCAAGCACAGATATGAAAAATAAATTTACACTTATGGGAGATACAATATGTAACCAAAGAGAAAAATTGCCAATTTTTACAAGTGAAGCTATAGCTGAAGCGGATTTGTTTTTGTATCAAGTATGTAATGCATATGAACTTGCTGAAGGTGAAAATAGTTGGTGTGAATCATACTGGTTTCCTACATGTTATGTATATGCTAAAAACGCTCCGATAGAATGGATGAAAATGAAATCTAGACAGTATTGTCAGAAAATGATGGTATTGTTTGGGGTAAGTAGTCTTGAAGAATTAAAGAGTGTTGTTGGAAAATGCGTATATAACAGAGAGATGAAATATTCCGGAAGCTGGGATGCTGCTCCAGCAATATTAAGCTATGTAAAAGTAGAAGAAATAGGTACATTGAATTAAGTTGTTATAGATAAAGAATAGCAGCATACAAAAGTGAAAGGTGGAGATTACGATAGAAAAAATAGGATATGATTTAGTGCTTGCTGTTGTCTCTGCAATTTTAGGAGCACTATTTGGAGTTCTGATTCCTAATTTGTTAAAAGATGAGAAGAAAACAACTGACATTCAAGTTGATAAACAACTTGTTTTTTCGCAAATCCATATTGAGCAAAAACAATACATAATTAATAATTCGGGAAATCAATGTGTAAATTCGTAAGCGCCAAATAAAATAGTGGATAAAAATATAGAACGTAAGCGTCAAATAAATAAGCAATTATAAATAATTGATGAATTCAGTACAATAAGGATGCACTTGATAAGGAGGTGCATCTTTTATGATAATTAGAGGAAAAGAAAAATGGAAGGAAGTTATCGAAGCACAGAAACAAAGTGGTTTGACAATTAAAAAGTATTGTAACGACAATCATATTTGTATTTCCAGCTTCTATAAACAAAAGGCTTTGATTCTTGAAGAAGAAAATACTTTTCTTCCTGCCATCATTGATAAGAGTAATGATGTTATTGATTTTGATATTGATCATCACCCTATTTCCTATTCTAAACAAAATCTCAAGATTTTATTGGAGAACCTGCTATGATCATTAATACCGATGAAATCAAAAATATCTATGTTACCAAACAGTTTTGCGACATGAGAAAACAGATTGATGGTCTTGCTTTGATCGTTATATCTCAGTTCAACATGAATGTCTTGGATCATAGCCTGTTTATTTTTACCAATGCTTCACGTAATAGAATCAAGATGCTTTATTATGAAGCCAATGGCTTCTGGCTTTTTACAAGAAGACTTGAAAATGGAAAGTTCAAGTTTAAAAGGCATGAGGAATCAGACAGTTGGAAGCTGAACTTGGAGCAAAAAATACAGTCATAGAAAGTCTGAAACTGAATCAACAGTATTAAAAATAGAACCAGAACTACAGATAAAAGTTACATCACATTCAAGAAAGAAATCAAAGAAAAGAGGGATTGAAGATCTTCCAGAAACAGTTGTTGAACATGATTTGGAAGATAAAACAGATCCTCAAACAGGAAAACCATTAAGGTTGATTGGAACGAATGAAAGAAAGGAACTTGTCCATCATAAAGAATATTATGAAGTCATAAAACATATTCAATATGTTTACAGTGGGGAATATGATGAAGAAAGTGAAACAACGCCAATGTACAAAGGTGATATGCCTAAAGCAGTCATAACAAAAAGCTTTGCTTCACTATCATTGCTTGCATCGATACTTGATAAAAAATACAATCTTTCTTTGCCATTATACAGACAGGAAAAGCACTTGAACGCACAGGGATTATATTATCGAGACAGACAATGTCCAACTGGATCATGAAACTCTATGATCTATATTTTCAAGAGTTTGTTGAGTACATGCATAATCAGCTTCTAAAATGTGAATATATCAATGCAGATGAAACAAAGCTGGAAGTATTGGAACTGAAAAAGAGTGAAGATGATGTTCTATCAGTTTGAAAACGACAGAAAATATGATAGAGCCAGTGATTATCTTGAAGGCTTTAATGGAGTCATTCAAAGTGATGGCTACCAGGCCTATGCAAATATAGAAGATGTAAAAAACATGGGATGTTTTGCTCATCTTAGAAGAAAACTGGTAGAAGTAATGGATGTTGCACCAAAAGGAATAGTAATAAAAGAAACCCAAACATATAAAATGTATCAGTTGATCAATAAACTGTTTTATCTTGAGAAGGTATACGATAAAAAATACAAAAAGGATTATGATCGTATAACCAAAGAAAGAAAAATAAAATCACTTCCAGTACTTGAAGAAAGCATGCCATGGTCAGAAGAATTACCAAAAAATCTATACAAAAACAAAAAGGCATAGAAATATGTTCTTTTTGAGCAGGTAAATTGTCAAATTAAGTGCAACACCTAATGTGAGTTTATGACTTCGTTAGGTGTTTTATAATTTATACACTTTCTTGGTCTGTTGTTAAGTAAATCTATGTTATATTGTAATTCTTCTTCGTCAACGTTTGATAAATCCATTCCTTTTGGATAAAACTCTCTAAGTAAGCCATTTGTATTTTCGTTCGTACCTTTTTGCCATGCACAATACGGATCACAAAAATATGTTTTACAATTTAATTCTTTCTCAATTTGCTCATATCCAGAAAACTCTTTTCCTCTATCAAAGGTAATAGTTTTTACTAATTCATTAGGAAAGCCACTTAATGCTTCTATTATCGCAGGTGTTACAACGGCTGCTGTTCTATTTTTAACTTTGATTGCGATATAAAATCTTGATTTCCTTTCTGCTAACGTTACGAAGCAATAACTAGATTTTCTTTTATGATCAACTCTTCCAGATTCTACAGTATCACCTTCCCAATGCCCTAATTCAGTACGTTTATATACGCTTTTATCACGCTTTTTTATAGATCTTCCACCATCGTTGAATTTTCCTCTTGTTTCGGCCGGTCTTTTGAACTTACCTTTTCGACGCAATCAATTCATTGTAATACTTCCTAATCGTTTTTGCCTAATCATACGATAAATTGTTGAAGTTGATGGTATATCAAGGTCACTACACTTTCTGTGATATATTTCATCTGGAGACCAATGTTCTTCAATCCTATTCTTTACATATGAAATAGCCTCATTGGATATAATCTGATGACGTCCGCATTTATGTTTTTTCTCTATACACTTATTTTGAGCTGTAGATGCCGTATATCTCGTTATACGATAACCACTACCAGTTTTATAACTGTTTCGTTTGAGCTCTCTAGAAATTGTACTTGGATTTCTATCTAACTGATGTGCAATTTCTCTAATGGAAAGCCCACTTAATTTTAATTGTGCTATTATAATTCTTTCATTTATGTTAAGGTGTTTATAGTTCATGATATTCTCCTTTAAAAATGTTTGTTTAGCCACTCACATTTTACCACGAGAGTTCATGGACTTTTTATTTTTTTCTTACATGTTGCACTTATTATGATAAATTATCTGCAATAATAAAACAAACAGGACATTTTCTTCATTATGAAGGCTTCCTGTTTGTTTTTATTCTATGCTTATAAATTGACGCTTACCATTGTTTTTTCTTGATGTCGTTATTGATACTCTGAACATTCATAATCTCACCATCCTCGTATAGTAAAATTAGATACTCAAATTACTATATATAGTCTTTTGAGTACCTAAAGATACTTGATATAGTAATTTTAGTTCTCTAAAACTACTATAATTATCAATGATGATTTATTATATTTCTAGCCACTATTTTATTTGGCGCTTACTATTTACACCTTAATTTTACTAGAAAAGGAGTATGCATAATATAATTGATTAACCTAATCGGAATGATTGGTCAGCTACGCCATAATAATCATCTATTCCAAAGTGTGTCTTTTTAATTTGAATTCATTTTCTATCCCAATTCAACACTCTTATAATATTATCACCTAATATTTTTTGTTGTATTTCTGCATTATTAGTTGCTTTTTTTACTAAATCTACCGACAAACTAAAATCTCCCCATGGTGCATCTGTACCCATCAAAATTTTATCTGGATCAATTTCTTTTAGTGCTTTTTTCAATGTACTTAATTGAACACTTGCTGTATCAATATATACATTCTTTCTGCGTTTAGCTACTCTAATAGCTGCATCAATAGCATCTGGTTCTCCAATATGTGCCATAATTAATGTAACATTTGGAAATGTCTCTGCCATTTCGTCAAATTTACCAGGCATATTAAACATATCAGATTGACCATGGACAAGTACTGGTTTATTATACTTTTCGCAAATCTTGAACAGAGGATCAACAATTTCATGTCTATCTAAAGCAAATCCATGTCTAGTAGGATTGAGCTTTAATCCATATAAATTTAAATCTCTAAAGCAACGTTCTAATTCTTCTTCAGCCTCCCACTCCCACGGATTAACAACAGCATATCCTATGATTCTATCAGGATACTTCTTTTGCATTTCAGCAACATAATCATTATTAATTGTTTCTACTTGAGAAGTAACAACACATGCATCTACACCTGCTTTATCTAGCCATTCAATCATTTCTTCAGCAGTAAAGTTAATACCTTTTCTTTTGCCGATATGATTATGAGAATCAATAATCATAATGAGTTCCCTCCGTTCAATAGATTCATTAAATTCAAGCTATAAATGTTATTCAATTCGTTTTCATCTTTAACTATAGATTCAATTTTTTTCATTTCTAGTTCCATATCTCCCGTAGGAGTATCCGACCCAAAAATGATTTGATTTGTTAAATTTTTTTTCACAATATTTTGTATTCTAATTCCAAACATTGAAGATGTTTCAATATAAATATTTTTATATTTCTTAGCAACATTGATAGCTGAGGTTGTTTCATACATCTGACCTCCATGTGCCATAATCAAATTAACCTTTGGAAAAGTCATAGCCATTTCAGCAAACATATTTGGACTAGAATATACATTTGCACCGCCAAAGATCAGGATAGGTTTATTATGTTTTTCACATATTTTAAATAAAGGATCTAACAGACTGTGGTCATCTAATGCATAAGCATGTTTAACAGGATGAAGTTTTAATCCATGGATTTCATCAGTTGAAAATGCTTTTTCTAGTTCCTCTTCCGATGTCGTAGACCAAGGATTAATTGTAACAAAGCCAAAAAGTCTATCGGGATATCGTTTTACTGATTCAATAACATATTCATTATCTATCTGTTCGGAAAAGGAAAATACGACGGCTTTATCAATTCCTGCTTCATCCATATTTTTAATAAAATCATCTACACTAACACTTATTCCCTTTTTTTTACCGATATGATTATGTGCATCTATTTTCATTGTCTACATCTCCATTCTCCAGGCAACTACCTGATTAAAGAAAATCATTTCTGCTAAATCTTTGATATCTGATAAAATATTAATTTTTATTTTATTATCATAAACTTCTACTTTAGTTTCATCTGCTGGGGTTAAAATGATTTGTTTTGTTACGTGTGCTTCACTCATAATCTCATTATACTTATCTTCTGTATCATCTACTCCAATTAAACATAATAGTTTATTAGGGATTTCAACTAAATGTTCACCATGTAAATATTCATTCTTTGAATAACAAGCTGTCATTAATTCTATTCCTTCTCTTAACAAGAGTGTAGAATTTATTGCATTAAACTTGCTTTTACTATCATAAATAAAGTCAACACAAGCAATGTTTTCAAATAGAGTTAATATAGAAGATTTATGTTTTAATAGTTCTTCATCATAATTATTAAGTTTAGTGAGTAATTCATCATCTGTCTTTAATGAATAACAACATTCATCAAATAAATACTCCAGTAAATACTTAATAACAATCAAAGTATTCAAATAACTATTATGTGAAATATAGAATTCCTTGCTAGCATTCAATAAAATGCTATTCTTATAGTTAGTATATAAATAACCATTCAGATTATTAGTAATAGTAATGAGTTCAAAAGTACAATTTCTACTCTTTAATTCCTCAATAGTATCAACAATTTCTTTTGAATTACCGGATTGTGAAATGATTACTAGTAAAGTATGATCATCTACTAAATGCATATATTTATTCTTAAATTCTGCTGCTTCTATTGAGAGAGTTAAAATGTTGCAGTGTTCTAATTGAGCTAATGCATATTGACTTGCATATAGAGAACTACCCATTCCAATCAAGAATAACTTAGTTATTTTTTTTGTCTTAATACTCTCTTTTATACTCTTAAAAGAATTAAAACCATATCCATCGCAATATTGGATACATTTTTCAATATCATTGTTTCTATTATTTAATTCGTTCACAAATTGTTTTTTATCATGATCGAATTTGATTTTTTTTTCTATATTCATATATTACCTCAAATGCTAATCATTTTCTAATTGTTCTTCTTTTAATAGTTGTCTTTCATAAGTTTTCGCAAATGGATACCAAACAAAACCAACAATAATAAATAATACTAACTGAGCTACAACCGCTCTCCAGTCACCACCTGTTGCCAGGTATGGATATAGTAAAGGTGGAGTTGTCCAAGGGACTGAGATATAAGGTGCTGTCATAAGTCCTAAACGAATAAGAACATAACCATACATCATACCAAATACTGTTGTACCAAATACATACGGTAAGAAAAAAGTTGGATTCATAACTACTGGTAAACCAAACACAACTGGTTCATTAATATTAAAGATACTTGGAATAAGAGACATTCTGCTGATTGATTTTAATCTCTTTGATTTAGAGAAGAGATAAATTAATACTAAAGGTAAAGTAATACCGTTTCCTGTAGGCATACCAAAGCAAAATACAAATGGTTCTGTTAACACATGAGTAGGTTTCATACCTGCAGCAACTTGTTCTACGTTTAATGCGATATTAGCTACTAAGAAAGCATACATTACACCTTGTACTGTCATAGAACCACCATGAATACCTACTGACCAGCATAACATCAAAATTAAACCAACTAATAATACTGCATACCATGTATCAGATAAAATTAAAATAGGACTTAAAATAGATTTTAAGAAACCATTTAAATCGAAACCAATAATAATTCTTAAAAACCAGAAGAATACAAATAACACAGTCATTGGTAAAATTGATGAGAAACTTGAGGCAATACCCGCAGGAACACCGGCTGGCATTTTGATACCGAGGTTGTGCTTATCACAAAAGTGCATAACTTCAGCTACAATAATTCCAATAACGAATGTAGTAAACATTCCAGAAGCACCAAATCCACCTACTGAAATACTATTAGTCTTTAAATCTAATGGTGCCACTGTTAATAAAAAGCAAACTGAACTTACAATACCTACAGTTGTTTTATCTAAACCATAAGTATCGGCTAATTCAGAGCCAATACCAAATGCTAAAAATAAACTAATGAAACCAAATGTCATATTTGATAATGTGTTTATTGCATCATTGTAAGGTGCCATCACTTTAGCTAAAGATGTGATTGGCAGATTAGTAAGAATCATAGGGAATGATCCTACAATCAATAATGGGATTAAGCGAATCAATGCATTTCTAATTGCAACCATGTATTTGTTGTTCCCAAACTTAATTAATGGTGGTGTAAGTTTACTATCAATAAAGTTAGTCATTTTATCAAGAAAATTATTCATTTGTTTCACTCCTCTTCTTAGGTAAACTATATTGTTATACTTTAACTATCTTGATTTTTTCATTTTCGAATGAGGACATATTAAAATCAGGATTAGAATCAGTAATAATATAATCAATATCATTATAATCAGCATATGAATAAAGTGTTTTTAATGAAAATTTAGAATGGTCAGTGACAACAAAAACTGTATTAGCTTGTCTAGCAATTGCTTGTTTTGTTAACCCCTCTTCTAAATGAGGGAGTGATATGCCATATTCAGTATCAATTCCTTCTGCACCCATGAAGGCTTTATCAAAATAGAACTTTCTTACAAAATCAATAGTAAGATCACCTATAAATCCTATAGACTTTTCTCTATACTTTCCTGGCAACATACATAAATCAATATTTTCAGCCATGAATAAAGCATTAACTACTAGAATAGAACTCGTCATCACTGTTACATTTTTGTTAGATTTAGCAAGTTCTTCAGCTATTTGAGCACATGTTGTTCCACAATCTATATAGACTACTTCTCCATCATTAATATATTCAATGGCTTTTTGAGCTATACGAATCTTTTCTGCTATCATCTTATCTTTTTTCAATATATAACTTTCTTCTGAGCCAACACTCTTATTTAAGTATACTGTTCCTTGTGATATCAATATAACGTCTTGATTTTCAAATTTTCTTAAATCTCTTCTTATAGTCATTACTGAGACATTAAATTTTTTCGCGAGTTCATCTAATGTCATAGATCCTTCTTTTAATAATTTTAGGATTTCAATTTTTCTTTCGCTAGCGTTCATTTATGTTCCTCCTTCAGTTATAGAATAGCACACAAAAATAACACATTCAATCATTTTTTTTGTTATTTTATGTTATTTTTAACGCATATGTGCTTATTTTCCTATAATAATTAAATAAATGTTAATTAATAACATATAATAACATTTACATTGTTATTATATCACATTTAAAAAAACAACCTCTTTAAGCAATGGTATTAAGTTAAAGAAAACTAATACCATCGGGTAATTAAGTTAAGGTGTCAGCTACAAAACAGCAGACACCTTTTCTATTATTACTAAACACATTTGAAAAAAAGCATGGTTTAAGACGCGCTTGAAAAGAACTATCACATAGCTCTAAAAAAATTATTGTTATCCTAAAACAACAGTGTATAATAAATCACATTAGGACGTTCTATAATTTAATGGCTTACATGATTGACCTTTTATATTACGTTCAAACGATCTTTCTGGTCTTCGAGGGACCAGAAATTTTTTTATTCTCAGAATAAGTTCTTTCATATTTATCTTCTTTCTGAGATAAAGTCTTATATTGGTGACTGCACTGCTGAAATTGGGTTTATAATCATATTCCAGTTCCAGCTTTTTATTTTTCTTCAAATCTATGTTTCTGATGATTGCTTTTGAAACATTGTACATTAGAAAGGCTGCATTTATTTCCTGCTGTATCAGCTTTTTAACTGGTACTAGTTAAATGGAAGAATTAAAGCATCCTATGGCATAATGTCATAAATTATTATCATTAGAAAGACGAGGTATTTAATTATGGCTAAACCAACATTTACAGATGAATTTAAATAGGGAGTTGTTCAGTATGTTCTCGATCATCCTAATGAATCTAAAGTTTCAGTTGCCAAACGTTTTGGTATTGCTGACAGCACTATTCATAAATGGATGAAAGATGCTGATAAAAATAACGGTACAGTTGTTTCTAGAGGTTCAGGTAATTTCTCAAGTGATGAAGCTAAGGAAATTGCTTGATTAAAAAAAGAACTTAAAGATACTCAGGATGCACTTGATGCCCTAAAAAAGGCTATTGGCATGTCTTAGAAAATAATTAAACAGGAACTGTATCATCAGGTAAAAATCAAAAAACATGATGGTAAAACAGCTTCAATTTCCAGTATGCTTGAAAAATTAAAATTAAGCAAATCAGGCTATTATGCTTGTTTAAAAAGAGGTCCAAACAAAACAAAAATAAGAAGAGAAAGAATTACCAAGGAAGTCAAGAGAATCCCTAAGGAATCATTTGAAATATATGGTTCACCTAAAATAACATCTGAATTGTTAAATCAGGGTGAAAAAGTAAGTCAGAGATTCATACATCAAATTATGAAAGAAAATAATTTAAAGAAAAATACAAAAGAGGAAAAAACCACAATAAGTTTAGATTTCTCTTCTAAGCTTGAAAACCTATTAAATAGACATTTTAATCCATCAAAGCCAGATTGTGCCTGATGTACAGATATTACTTATATATGGACATAGGAAGATGATTTTGTATATTTGACAAGTGTAATGGATTTATTTTCAAGAAAGATCATTGCATGGGTATTGACAGAAATAATGGAAGCAGAAGAAGTGCTGCGATGCATAGAGATAGCAAAAAAAAGAAGAAATATAAAAAATCCATTAGTGATTCAAAGTAATTGCGGAGTACAATTCACATCAGCAAAATATGCAGAAATAACGGATAAAATGATCATGAGCTATTCACATAAAGGAACACCTTGGGACAATACATGTATTGAATCATTTCATGCACTGATTAAAAGAGAATGGTTGAACTTTTATAAAATCGAAAATTATAAACATGCATACAAATTAATTTTTGAATATATAGAATCATTTTATAATATGAGAAGAATTCACTCGCATTGTGGGTACTTATCACCAAACGATTATGAAAGAAAGTATATTCTAGAATTAATCAACAACAACGCAACTTATTTAACTAATTCTGTAATTTAAGTTGTCCAAAATATTGACATAGTACCAATATAGATAAGGCGGAACTTATTCAAAAAGAAGATGTTTTTATTGATAATGTGATCTTGATGATTTTTATTGTTATCGTTGTACTTATATTTCTTTTAAGAAAGAAAATATATTTATGGTTAACAAAATTAGAGAAAAAAATGAATTCGTTTATTATCTATCAATAGCTTCTATATGCTTAATAAAAATTTTTAATAAACAACATTTAGCTCTTCATTGACGGATGTAAATCGCATCGCTATACTATAAGAAAGAGAGTATGTTTTGATAAGTGAGGAAGTTATGAAAATAAATCAAAAAGAAAAAGATATGCGTAGAGAAAAAATTCTAGATGTTGCTTTTCGATTATTTGTTGATCAAAAAATTGAATCAGTAACGATGGGAGAAATCGCTAAAGAAGCTGGAATTGGTAGAGCAACACTATTTCGCTATTTTCCGGGGAAGTTGGAATTAGTTATTGCGGTCAATACCAAAAAATGGAAAGATTATTTAGATGGATTAGATGATAGAAGACCAATTAGTTCGATAGAGGATATTCCTGCAATAGGAAGATTGATCTTTACATTAGATAGCTATATTGATATGTATCAAAATAATAAAGATTTACTTCGTTATAATGATAACTTCAATCATTATGTTTCTCATTCAGGAAGAAAAGATTTGAAAATGGATGAATTTAATAAAGCTCTTTATTCGGTAAATACCCGTTTACATAAAATGTATGAAAAGGCAAAAGAGGATAAAACTTTTAGAACAGATATTCCCAAAGAAGAATTTATGCGTGTGACAGTTCATACCATGATGACCGCTTGTGCTTATTATGCAGGTGGATTTGTTTGGGGTTCTAAAGAGGATACAGATTATACTCCTGAATTAATAAAATTAAAAGAAATGATTCTTGCGTATGCAACATTAAATAGGTAAGAATGAAATATAAAAATAAAAAGGAAGGTTTTGTAAATGCAAAAGAAAGTAAGAAAAGCAATTATACCAGCAGCAGGATTAGGGACACGATTTTTACCAGCAACAAAGGCAATCGCTAAAGAAATGTTGCCAATCGTAGATATTCCAACAATTCAATACATTATTCAAGAAGCAGTAGATAGTGGAATTGAAGAAATCTTAATTATCACAAATAGTAATAAACATGCTATGGAAAATCATTTTGATAAAAACTATGAACTTGAAGAAAGATTAAAGGAATCAGGAAAACTTGAACAAGTAAAAATGATTCAAGATATTGCAGATATGGCCAATATCTACTATATCAGACAAAAAGAACCAAAAGGATTAGGGCATGCAGTCTTATGTGCTAAATCATTTATTGGAGATGAACCCTTTGCAGTCTTATTAGGAGATGATGTGGTTGTTAATAAAGAAGGGAAGCCTGCTTTAAAACAATTGATCGAACAATATGAACAAACATCAGCTTCTGTCGTAGGAGTACAAACAGTAGCGAAAAAAGATGTTAGTAAATATGGAATTGTTGAACCATCAAAATCACATCCAGCCAAAGGAAGACTTGTAAAATTAACAGATATGGTAGAAAAACCAGCACCAGAAAAAGCACCAAGTCAAATGGCGGTATTAGGAAGATATGTACTGACTCCAGAAATCTTTGAATTATTAGAAACACAAGGAAAAGGAGCAGGGGGAGAAATCCAATTAACAGACGCTATTAAAAGATTGTTAGATAGACAAGCAGTGTATGCTTATGATTTTGAAGGAAAGAGATATGATGTGGGAGATAAATTTGGATTTATCAAAGCAACTATTGATTTTGCTTTAAATCGAGAAGACTTACATGATCAAGTAAATGATTATATTCATACATTAGTTGAAAAAGATAAATGATTTAAGGGGTTGTTAATATGTATAAAATAACAGATTTATATGATTTAAATCATACTCAAGCAAGTTCATATTTGCAAAAATATGAATACCCTTGGGAAGCATTAAAAGGAATAAAAGACTTTATTATTGAATTAGGATCATCACTCGGTGATGATTATAATGAAATAAGTGAACATGTATGGGTTCATAAAGATGCTAAAGTTTTTGATAGTGCTTATCTAGGAGCACCATGTATTATAGGAGCAAGGACAGAAGTAAGACATTGTGCATTTATAAGAGGAAGTGCTTTAGTTGGAGAAGATTGCGTTATTGGTAATTCAGTAGAATTAAAGAATGTCATTATCTTTGATAGTGTTCAAGTTCCTCATTATAATTATGTAGGAGATTCTATCTTAGGTTATAAATCTCATATGGGAGCAGGATCTATTACAAGTAATGTTAAAAGTGATAAAACTTTAGTTGTTGTAAAAGATCGTTTTAATCATGAAAATATTGAAACAGGCTTAAAGAAAATGGGAGCGATGTTAGGAGACTATGTTGAAGTAGGATGTAACAGTGTATTAAATCCAGGAACTGTTATAGGAAGACATAGTAATATTTATCCATTATCAAGAGTAAGAGGTGTTGTACCAGCACACTCTATCTTTAAGGATCTTGATAATATTGTCGAAAAGAAATAATCTGTTATGAAGAGTAGCACTTGCGTGTTACTCTTCTTTTTTATGATATAATGAAAGCGGTTTAAATTATAGGCGGTGGTATTATGATTTTTATAAGAAAATTAATAAGATGTAGTTTACTGATTGGATTTTGTTATATTTTTGTTTGTGTGTGTAAATCTTTATCATTATTAGAAATAATTAATAAAGATTGGATAACTTGGTTGGAAATAGAGAACATGCTGTTTATTTATTTGGGAATATTAGTAGTATTTTATATTTTTTTTATTTATACAAAGTAAGCGCCAAATAAAATAGTGGATAAAAATATAGAATTTTAAGAACTACAATAT
>ENA-ORUN01001153-ORUN01001153.1-human-gut-metagenome-genome-assembly--contig:-NODE-1153-length-27630-cov-3.768268_pt1 | contig 27630 bp, 22 predicted proteins | sample MGYA00242080_ERZ509209 | MGnify/ENA primary metagenome ERZ509209 (study PRJEB26280, sample SAMEA2338786) | human gut metagenome | biome: human gut; feature: human-associated habitat; material: faeces... | reverse complement strand
AAATATATTCTTCTGTGTAGCGTTGGTAAGTTGGTTCTTCTTTTATCCCTTTATTACGGAATATTTGTTTTATATAAGCTTGGTCTTTAGGCATAAGTCCCCGTTCTCCACGGTAGAACCGGTAGTATCCTGTTTTCCCATAGTGCCCCACCAGTTGCATTCTGATACTGACCGCATCCTCATAAGGAATTCTGTCAAGCAATCGTTTTAGTCCCCATGCCACATGAACTTTGACAGCGGTCTTGAAACATTCGCATTGGTTTCCGTCTGCAGGATAACGTGCCGGATTGACGATAGAGATATAAAGGTAATCAGTTATTTCATTTTTGGCAGCTATGTAGCGCAGGCATTTCAAGGCTTGTGGACATTGGTCGTTGAAACAACGGGAGAAATTGTAGGGGACAGACAGACTGTCGGGTTCTTCTTTCATTTTGTAGGGTTTATTTTATTTGCGGGATTATTTTGAATATGTACATCTATATTCTCTACAAAAGTAGGACTTTATTTTGATAATGGAAAGTGTTTGGATTGTTTTATTTGTACATAATGTCATTTTAAGATATAAATATTATTGGTGGTGACCATAAGTATTCACTGTAATGTGGTTAGTCAATTTAAATTATAAAAAACATAGGTGTTTACTACATTGCGGAACAACTATTTTGTATCTTTGTAGCTAGGAGATTTTAATTGCATTATTGAACTCTCACACATTGGATTGGGTGAATGCCTCAACGTTAGTTTAGCTATAAGGAGAAGAATATTGACGCAATTGAAGGACTTGAAGTTGATTGAAAGAATGGGAATTGATGAAAAACAGGACATTGTAAAGTAAACAGTAAAGGTAAAAGTCTTAAAAACAGACTGAAATGATGAAACTAAAATTTAAATAAAATGCATAAGGTTTGGTTATATGCTCCGGGAGAGAATGCGTCTAAATGGGATGTGTGTCTATCTCAAAACATAATGTGTATTGGTTGGGATGAAATGGGCAATCTTTTGGAATATGCTTCAAAGAAAGAAATGGCAGCTAGGTTGCAGGAAATATATGATAAGCCGGAGGCCTCGTTTAAAAATGACAGCCTGGCATTATGGGAGTTCGCTCATGAGATGCAGGCCGGTGATATTGTTATAGTCAAGAAAGGGCAGAATCAAATAATAGGGCGTGGGATTGTGGAAGGTGATTATGCCTTTGATGAGTCTTTTTCTGATTTTAAGAATGTCCGTAAAATGCAATGGACGAATGCCGGAGAATGGGAGAATATAGGTAAGAATGTCCAAAAGACCTTGACCGATATAACCAAGTATCCGGATTATGTGGAATCTTTGGAGAAACTATTTGAGGATAAATCTCAAAAGCAATATTGGTGGCTTGTGGCTAGTCCTAAGATATGGAGCTTTTCGAAAGCTCCGGTTGGTAAAATACAAGACTATACTCTTTATAATGATAGTGGAAATCAGCGAAGGATATTTCAAAATTTTATTGATGCAAGAGAAGGCGATATTGTTATAGGCTATGAAGCTACTCCTGTGAAGCAGGTGGTAGCTATAGCGGAGATAGTCAAAGCTGCTGATGGACAAAAAATATATTTCAAGAAGACCGAAAGCTTGCTGAACCCGATTGATTATTCGGTTATAAAGGATATACCGGAATTGAGCGGTATGGAATTCCTGAAGAATAAGAATGGGTCGTTCTTCAAATTAACAAAAGATGAGTATAACGTATTGGCGGATTTGATCCGTGATGAAAACCCTATAACAGTCAACAAACGTAATCCTCCATATTCCGGGAATAATTTCCTGGATGATGTTTTTATAAAATCAGAGGAATATACCAAGTTGAGAAGTCTGTTGCTGGCAAAGAAAAATATCATATTACAGGGTGCTCCGGGTGTCGGTAAAACGTATTCGGCAAAACGCCTGGCTTATTCTATTATAGGAGAAGAAGATAGAACTAAAGTAGAGTTTATCCAGTTTCATCAGAATTATTCTTACGAAGATTTTGTGATGGGATATAAGCCGAAAGAAGATGGCGGTTTTGAATTAAGACGAGGTGTATTCTATAATTTCTGCCGGAAAGCCCAAAGTGATCCGGATAAGAAGTATTTCTTTATTATTGATGAAATTAATAGAGGAAATATGAGCAAGATTTTTGGCGAGTTGCTGATGCTCATCGAAAATGATTATCGGGGAGAAAAGCATAAAATCCGTCTTGCATATAACGATGAGTATTTTTCTGTCCCGGAGAATCTTTATATTATAGGTATGATGAATACGGCCGACCGTAGCCTGGCTATGATTGATTACGCTTTACGCCGTCGGTTCAGTTTCTTTGATATGACACCGGGATTTGATTCGGTTGGTTTCAAAAAGTATCAGGAGAATCTTGATTGTGAAGTCTTTAATAAAGTGATTGATGCCGTCAAAGCCCTGAATATTGAGATTGCTAAGGATGATTCGCTCGGAAAAGGCTTTTGTATCGGTCATAGTTATTTCTGTAACCGGGAATCTATTGATAATATGTGGCTTGAGAATGTGATTGAATATGATATTGCCCCTATGTTACGAGAATATTGGTTTGACAATGATAAGAAATTCAAAGAAGAAACGGACAAGTTATTGAGCCTGATAAAATGACAATAGACAAAGGTATATTCATTCGCAATATCTACTATATGCTGACTTATGCTTTTCAGGAGCTTAAGCAGAACAACTATGAAGAAATAGCCGGTGAAGAATTTGAAGAGATTCATGATTTGTTTGCTGAAATTCTGCTTCGTGGCATTTCGTTTCAATTAAAACAGGGGTTGCATAAAGAATATATTTCCTGTCATGGTTCGTTGTCCACATTGAAAGGGAAGCTTGATATATGTGGTACGGTCAATAATCTAATGCGGAAACAACAGAAAATTGATTGTGAGTACGATGAATTATCGGAGAACAACAAGTTTAATCAGATATTAAAAACAACTGTTCAATTCTTGCTGAAACATCCGAAAGTCAAATCGAACAGGAAGGCTGCGTTGAAGCGCCTTATGCTCTTCTTTAGTGACGTGGAGGCCGTTGATATCCTGACGATAAACTGGACTACTATGCGCTTTGATAGAAATTGCAAGACTTACCGGATGCTTCTGTATGTTTGCTATTTTATTCTCGACGGGATGTTGATGACTACGGAAAGAGGTGCTTATAAAATGAAGGAATTTTCCGATGAACATATGTGCAGACTTTACGAGAAGTTTGTTCTGGAGTATTATCGGAAACATTATCCGGAATTAAAAGCAAAGGCAACTCAAATAGACTGGAATATTGATAAAGAACAGTCGACTTCCAGTATTCTTCCTATCATGCGGACGGATATTATGCTGACATTTAAAGAACGAACACTGATTATTGATACCAAGTATTATAGTAGGTCAATGCAGTCCCAATTTGACAAAAGGACTATCCATTCTAATAACCTATATCAGATTCATTCTTATGTAATGAATTACGATACTAATCATACGGGGAAGGTGGATGGGATGTTATTGTATGCCAAGACAGAAGAAGATATAACGCCTGATGGACAGACGACATTTAGGGACGGAAACGTCATATATTACAGGACACTTGACTTGAATCAGAATTTTGAGAATATCAAGAAACAGTTGGATGGATTTATAGGGCAAGGTTGAACAATAATAGACTTATGAGAATAGAGAATTTGGTTGTTAATTGTACTGCAAGATATCCTCGGACTTGTAGGAGAACACCTTTTGAAGTGGTAGTATACGAACTAAACTATTCTTCGGAAGACAAGGATCTTATGGATTTGCTTAGAACAAAGGCGGAAGAGCTTGCACGGCAAGTAAATCCTGGTGCTGCAAACAATTCTATGCATGAAAGATCTCCTGAACGTATTTTGGCTGATTGTATAGCAGGAGTTGTATCGGAATATTTTTGGAAACTTTATTTGAATTCCGAAGAGAATGTCGTATCAGAAACCGAATTTGATGATGCGTCAAGGCAAATAGATCTTAAAGTAATATCTAACAATAAGAAAATAGAAGTAAGATCCTCATTTCCGAGAAATGGAATAGAATTTGCGATATGTCATCCGTCTTATGAATTCGATGTGATTGGTCCATATAGTAACAATTACAAACCTGGAGAAATACAGAAAGATTACTATGTTAGAACTTTGTTTCATTTGTATAATCCGACAGATATTATTTCTATGATAAGTGCAGATAGTTTCAAGGTTTATTTGACTGGTGGAGCAACATGGGATATGATGATTGATACTGATTATTCTAAAAATAAAACTCTTTTGCCTGACTTTGGTTTGGGGGTTATACAGAAAGCATCTTATAGAGTCGTACCTTTTAGTAAATCTAAAGATACACGAGAGATAAAGCGTGTTATAATAGAAGATCAACAAGTCAAAAACTAATGATAAGAAGAAGACTCTTTTATATGAAAGTTTTATGAGAGTGTCCGGATTGACTTTCATTTGATAAATATGGATCTGATGAAATCATTATCTTTGCACCGGAATGGGGCTGTTAATTAATGAAGAGGATATTATGCTTACATATACATATATTGAACACGGAAAATTTGAGTTACGGGAGAAGCCGGAACCGGAAATAGTAAATTCACGGGAGGCAATTGTACGGGTGACTCTTGGCAGTATTTGTACCAGTGACCTTCATATCAAGCACGGTAGTGTGCCGCGTGCCGTACCCGGAATAACCGTCGGGCACGAGATGGTGGGTGTTGTGGAAAAGGTGGGGGCTGATGTCACCTCGGTCAAGCCGGGGGATAGAGTAACAGTGAATGTTGAAACATTTTGCGGAGAGTGTTTTTTCTGCAGACGGGGGTATGTTAACAACTGTACTGACCCGAACGGGGGATGGGCTTTAGGTTGCCGCATTGACGGCGGTCAGGCAGAATATGTCAGAGTTCCTTATGCTGACCAGGGACTGAACCGTATTCCTGATACAGTCAGCGACGAACAGGCTTTGTTTGTGGGTGATGTGCTTGCGACAGGTTTTTGGGCAACCCATATTTCAGAGATTTCCGAGGATGATACTGTGCTTATTATTGGTGCCGGTCCTACCGGAATCTGTACTTTGTTGTGTGTGATGTTGAAGAAACCGAGGCGTATCATTGTCTGCGAAAAGTCTCCTGAAAGAATCCGTTTTGTGCGTGAACATTATCCTGACGTGCTGGTAGTGGAACCTGAAAACTGCAAGGAATTTGTGATTCAAAACAGTGAACATGGTGGTGCTGACGTTGTTTTAGAAGTAGCCGGCAGTAAGGATACTTTTCGTCTGGCATGGGAATGTGCCCGTCCTAATGCTGTTGTCACTATCGTAGCTCTTTATGACGAGCCTCAAATTCTTCCTTTGCCTGATATGTATGGCAAGAACTTGATTTTTAAAACAGGTGGAGTGGACGGATGTGACTGTGCCGAGATTCTTAATCTGATTGAGGAGGGCAAAATAGATACTACTCCTCTTATTACACATAGATTTCCGTTGAACGAGATTGAGGAAGCTTATCGTATATTTGAAAATAAATTGGACGGAGTCATTAAGGTAGCCATTTATCAATGATCAGTTATGTGAAAGAAGCGATTGTATGTTTAATTGAAAGTTATAAGCAGTAGTATGCCTGTTATTGAAATATCATCTTTATCTCATCCCGGAGTTGAGGTGTTCAGTACTCTTACTGAAACTCAGTTACGTAACCGTACCGAACCCGGCAAAGGGATTTTTATAGTAGAAAGTCCGAAGGTTATCACGAGAGCTTTGGACTCCGGTTATGAACCTTTAGCTATTTTATGCGAGTACAAACATATTGTCGGTGATGCTGCTGAAATCATTGAACGTTGCGAAAATGTGCCTGCTTATACTGGCAGTAGAGAATTACTTGCTACGTTGACAGGTTATGTCCTGACACGTGGAGTTCTCTGCGCCATGCGTCGCCCCGAGCCGCGCAGCATGGAAGAAGTATGTCGGGAAGCCCGGCGCATTGTAGTCATTGACAGTGTGGTTGATGCAACTAACATTGGTGCTATTTTCCGTTCGGCCGCCGCTCTTGGAATTGATGCCGTATTACTGACTCGCAACTCTTGCGATCCGTTGAACCGCCGTGTGGTCAGGGTATCAATGGGAGCAGTTTTCTTTGTGCCATGGGCTTGGATGAACGGTTCCCTCAGTGACTTGGGTAAATTAGGCTTTCGTACGGCTGCTATGGCGCTCACAGATGATTCTATTCCTATTGATAATCCTGCCTTAGTGAATGAATCCAAATTGGCTATCGTCATGGGTAACGAAGGGGAGGGACTTTCACATGAAACGATCACTGAGGCTAATTACGTAGTCCGTATCCCTATGGTGCATGGTGTTGATTCGCTTAATGTAGCTGCTGCGGCGGTTGCCTTCTGGCAACTTCGTGTTCCGCAATCCTGAGACTAGTATGCTACAATACTGTCTCCTAAGTATTTGCGGGTAACACAATTTGCCACTAATTACAATAGAATAGCAAGTTCATTTGCTATTCTCCACTAATGGTAGCCACCATTTGTCGATTACTACCATAATCCCGAAATTCACAGAGATAGATACCTTGCCAAGTTCCGAGGTTTAGCTTTCCATTTGTTATAGGTATTGTGACCGACGTTCCTATGATTGAGCTTTTTGCATGAGCCGGCATATCGTCATTTCCTTCTAAAGTGTGTTGATAGTACGGTTCACGTTCTTTCACTAAGTGGTTGAAAATGCTTTCCATATCCATACGAACATCAGGATCTGCATTTTCGTTAATACTTAGCCCGGCGGAAGTGTGTTTGATAAATAAATGCAGTAATCCAACTTCGGGTAATGGCGGCAGATTACGTAATATTTCTCCGGTTATAAGATGAAAGCCACGTCTGCGTGACTGTAAATCAAATTCTACTTGTTTCCACATATTAATTAATCAAAGTACAATTAGTGCTAAATATGATTCTATTTGCCGATGCAGTATATTATGCTAATTGATTATCAGTAGTTTATAGCTTAAAAGATAGACTGCTCAAAAATTTACTTGTTTTTTCGTCAAAAATTGAAGATTTAACGTTTTTAACCTTAGTTTGTCTTCAAACGGAGGGAAAAAGAGGAAAATCGCTCTCTTTTGCTCTTAAATCTCCGTTTCGCAAAGATAAGGCATATCGGTGATTATTTCTCCGAATGGGGCTGCAAAATCAGAGATGGATTCACGGATTTTTTTTGGGGGGGTGTGGCTTGATAAGGGGAGAATCTTGCTTCGCTTTTGAGTTAGGATTTTGGATTCTTTTGCAGCCAAAAGAGAAAATCGGCAGATATGGTTCGGCTCGGCTTTGGCGAAGCCATTTCTTTTTCTCCCTCTGTTAGGTTTACTTTAATGCACGTATATATGAATACGAGGATAAAGTAAAGGTGGTTTTTTTCTTTTGGTCGGCAAAATAATTCTTTGATATGCGTGAATGAGGAGCAGATTGCATCTATATAACAAACAATCAATATTTTGTTCGTTAATAGGCATATATAGCAACAACAAACAATATAATAGCACTTAGTTATTAGGAGTTTCTACTTAATATGGATTATGTGTATGGTTAATTATGCAATGATGTGTATTTTCCATGTATAATACATCATTAAATATATAAAAAGTAGTATCTTTGCATATTATATGATGAGTTAATATGGCAAAGAATACAATGGGGACTAAGTTGTCTCGAAAATTGGAGCAGAAGATGTCAGTTGTGGGAGAGCAGATTAAATTGGCTCGCTTACGTAGGAATCTGAGTGTGGCTCAGGTGGCGGAACGTGCCACCTGTTCTCCATTGACTGTGTCCCGAATAGAGAAAGGCGCACCGACAGTAGCAATCGGAATCTATTTACGTGTGCTGTATGCTTTACAACTTGACGATGATATTCTGTGGCTGGCCAAAGAAGATAAATTGGGGAAAGCCTTACAGGATTTGAGTTTGAAGACGAGGGAACGTGCCTCAAAAAAGGAGTAAACGATGAAAACGCTATATGTATATGCTGATTTTGATTGGTTCAAGGAAACAGAACTCGTTGGCGAGTTAGGCTATGAACCTCTTCGTGGCTCGGACAGCTATTGCTTTACCTTCAGCGATGAATGGCTGAAGAAACACGGAGATTTGTTCTTGAGTGATGACCTCAATAATTATCCGGGACAGCAATATACGCAACCGGAGAAAGATATATTCGGATGTTTCTCGGATGCCCTGCCGGATCGTTGGGGTCGAACGCTATTGTTACGACGTGAGCAGATTGCTGCAGTGGAAGAGAAGCGACCGGTGCGGAGACTGTCTTCTTTCGACTTTTTAACTGGTATCGATGATTTTTCCCGAATGGGTGCTTTCCGTTTCAAGGAGTCAAAAGACGGAGGGTTTATAAATGCAAGTGAGTCGTTGAAAATCCCACCTCTGACGGACATAAGGGAGTTGATTGCTGCCAGTGCGGAAATTGAGAAAAGCGAAGAGGGGAATGTTCTGCCTGATAGGAAATGGGTTATCCAACTCGTGCAGCCCGGTTCTTCATTGGGAGGTGCAAGACCTAAAGCCAGTGTGATAGACACGGATAAAACGCTTTATATAGCCAAGTTCCCTTCTCGCAAGGATGATTATGACGCCGGACTTTGGGAGTATTTTAGCCATCTTCTTGCAGCAAAAGCCGGTATAAATGCCGCAAAGACCAAAGTGCTGGCAACAGGGGAGAAATATCACACGTTGCTTTCGCAACGCTTCGACAGAACCCAAGAAGGGAAACGGATTCATTTTGCTTCTGCAATGACTTTATTGGGGCTCAATGACGGCGACAATGCAACTACAGGACACGGCTATTTGGATATTGTCGATTTCATAATCCAGAATTGTACGAATGTAGAAGACAACCTCCAGGAACTCTATCGCCGCGTAGCTTTCAATATTTGCATAGGCAATAGCGACGACCATTTCCGAAATCATGGTTTTCTTTTGACTGCAAAAGGTTGGAAACTTTCTCCTGCATACGACATGAACCCCACTTTGAATGAGTATCAGAGTCTGCTTGTTTCATCAACCTCCAATAAGGCAGAGCTGAGTATTTTGCTGGATGCTTGCAAAGACTATATGTTAAACCGTAAAACAGCAGGAAAGATTATTACAGAGGCGATTGAAACTGTAAAAGGATGGCGCGAATTGGCAACACGATTGAGGATTTCCAAGAGAGAGATGGATATGTTTGCAGGAGTGTTGGATGAACGATATAATAGTATTTAATTTGATAAGGAGGAAAATAACTATGAGTGGAGGATATTTTGATAGGAGCACATATGCTATGCGTGAAATTGTAGATACTATGAAGCGTGATATTGCAAGAGCCTTACAGTCAAAGCCAGAAAAGGTTTATGAAAACTATTGGACTATTTACGAGAAAGATAGCTTTGGCTCATACCATAGCTATAAGGACTACATGAGTTTTGCTAGTTATGAAGATGCGGAATCTTTTCTTCTAAGAGATACAACTATCGTTAAGGCAGAACAAAAATATGTAGACCGACAATTCTTTGGTGATGGGGTGATATTCCAATCAACAATGCGATATATGTCTGACACTTCTGACGGTGAACAGATTCCAGTGTTATACTCAATCCATCATTGTTATTATGACCATTATCCGTATGAAGCTGATGTGTTGGAACTGTCAGCTGAGACGATAGATGCAATGAAAGAGGCATATCGGCAAATTCGTATAGCAGAAATATATGCAACTCGTGTAGATCGGATGATGAGTGGCGATGACAGCGAAGAGAGTTTCCGTGAACGAATTAAGGAAGACCTGACGAAATTTGAGAAGGAATATGCAACTAAAGACTGGGCTTATCTCGATGAAGATGATGAATAAAAGCAATAACCACTGTGGGCTTTTCGAGATTTTTGCTATCTTTACAGTTTCGACGCAGCATATTTACATCACTGATTATCAGTGACAATTCATTTTAATCGGTACAACCTCTGTTTTGACAAATACACAGAATGTAGGGACAAATGCAAATCGTTGTATTTCATCGTTTTGCATATACGTGTTGTACCGCCTCTTTTCAGCCCTTTTGTGGAATGTCCGCTATCAGATACAAGGTGCTGAATGATAGGACATTTCCGCAGGTATGTTACAGAACGCTTGTTGAATACAAAGGTAGTGGTTTTCTTGGGATTTCTGTGTCTTGTAGGATGTTTTTTATTCCTTGAAGGGTGTTGATGGGGTAGAAAATTGGTCATAAGACTAGCAATCTTTTGTGGGATATTTATGATTCGCTTGAAAAAGTGTAGAATAGTTGGTGATATTCGTTGGAAAAAGTGTAATGAATCAGATTTATTCGCTTGAAAAAATGTAATTGCTTCCGTTTGCCTACTATGAAATATGTTTGTGTGCCCTAACAAGAATACTTGTATTCAGGCAGTATTTATTATAACCTATCGGGTATAATTTTGTTTATCACACCAATATTATACCCGAAATGGTATAAATCAATATATTTGACTGAACTCCATAATGTCAAGCATCTGATATAGTATTCCATCAATAGCAGAATGCTAACTTTGATGAAAATGACCATAGTACCAATGGTTTATCGGGGGGTGTCGGTTTTAAGATGATGCAGAAGCATATCCATCGTTTTTCGTTCAAATTGTATATCCTCAATCAATGAAGGATCGTTCTCTGTCCATTGGTTAATATTGTTTTTGAGAATAGTTCACAAAGTGAAGGTACAGTATGTGTGATAACCGTATTAATCAGGAAGCTAACACGGATGGCATTCATTTTATCTGGTTCGTAAATAGGAGCTTCGTTCTGACAATATAAATTGCGAGAAATATCATTTTCTTGCGACTCATTTGAATGAACACGGTATTTGCGTTTATCCCATTTGTTTATGCGATAGATACGGTTGAGATAGCTCCACCAACACAAAGGATAGTATGATTATAGGCTTGTAGAATGGCATAATCGGGAACGGCAATGAAGCGTTTGAAGTTGAACATTACTTCATTTATGTGTGCTGTATTCTTGAATCTTTATGTTTTTAGTATATCTTTTGTTTTAATTGTTGTAAATCAGTTGTCTATTCTATTGTTCCATATTTTTTTTTGAGTGATATATTTGGTTTGTTTTCTCTGAATAGGATGCGATAATACCTTTCTCAATAAGGATATTCATGAATACACTATTTAATGTATTTCTTTCTATCTTTGGCGATTTCTTAGGATTGGCTATTTCATCATAAGGGTTGCCTAACGATATTAAGAATGTTTTTGTTATATCGTTATCAATGCCATTGTGTATTTGTATGAATAGCTTTATTCTATCAGCAACAGGAAGCCCTATTTTATTGATTAACTGAATTTGTAAAGATTCGCTTAAAGAATATTTATCTGAGTCTCGCAATACATTTTCTAATACAAATTTTGAAGTATAGGCACTTTTGGTAATTACATCTTCATGCACAGCATTTACGAAACAAAATTTCATGTCATTGTTAAGTTTAGAAGATTTAGCGATATTTTCCATATCAGCGGAATCAATTTCTAACTGATCTAATATTCCGATGAATTTGTCTGGAGCTTTTTCTACTAACAGAATATTCAGCCCTTTGTAATTTTGGCGTAAAAAATCATAACTTGCAACAACTTTATTGACTTTATTACCCTCAATTAAGATTCTCATCCTTTCAGGAGATATTGAACTAGGCTTAAAACTATTGTAGCACCATGGAATGGATTGTGTAAATAATTTATATGATACATCATTAATATTTTTCTCGTGAATTAGTGCTTCACATAATTTGCTATATATACTAACTCCGTCTTCATTAGCTACAGTTTCCATTCTGCTTTTTGATAATATAATAGCATTATTTTCTTGATTTAAAAAGTTAATAACAGACGTTGATAATAAATCGCTATCATTTGCAAACATCGCTTGAACATTCTTCCATGTGGGTCTTACTTTTGAATACTTGAATAGTAAATGAGCTTCATCCAAGCCAGTAATAGTAGATATATCATCCACTATAGTTTCTACCTGTTGAATAAGTTTTTCCTTTAGATTAATGTCTAATTTGGGGTTGTTTAGTAGAATGCTATATTCTTCCAATTCCTCTTTGTTGTTGCCTCTCAATTCAAGCAATATGTTTTTCACATAGGTGTTAATTTCTCCTTCAATATATTTTACAATGCCATTCAGCCCAGAGTTTTTGAGATAGGAGTAGTTTTTATTATTGAAACTTTCTTGCTCAAATTTGTCTTTGGGAATAACAATTTTGAGCATTTCTATATTAATCTCATAATAAGTATTTTTCATTATGAATTCTATGTCTTGTACAGGAGAATTTGAACTAATTGTTTTGAAAACAATTCCCAAGTATTCCACTAAATTTTGTCTCTTTTTGTTGTTAGAAGATGTAATAAAGAAATCACGATAATTAGCTATGTAAGTATCGTTTTTGTCAAAAATATTGCAAAGATCACTGATGTCTGCATACTCCAATACTAATAAGAAATACTGCTCTTTCCTTTCGTCGGTATAATTGGACTCATGCAATATATATCTCCAAATATTATTCCAATATGAACACAATTTATTAATAAACACCTCTTGGTATTTGCTTCTGTCAATATATTCATTTATGAATTTGACTGTTATGTCGTGCTCATTTGAGAGCTGTTTGAATAATATGTCTATTTTATCTACATATCCACTTGTAATCAGTGTATCAATAAGATTGAAATTTAAAACACATCTTTTTTCAAACATATATATATTTATGCGTTTGAGCAGTTCTTCCTTTTTATTCAAAATATAGTCGAATTGAGGTTCTAATTCTCTCTTTATGTTTATTAAGAATTGATAATCTGATTTTGAAAGAGTGCCCTCATGAAAAACAGAAATGTAGTCAAGGTAATTCTCATTAATATAACCATTTCTTAATAAAATATCTATTAATTCTTTCTTTTTGTCGTCGTTGCAATATATTTTTATATTATTTTCTGATAATAAATCTCTTAACTTGCTCTTCTTGATTTTCCCTATTTGTTCTTGTAGGCTTGTAATATTCATTCTGAGACTATTATTCTTATCTGCCTGTTTATCTAAGACTATTTTTTCTCGTTGATCATAAGTATAATTGGGATTGACTTGTTTCTCGATTTCATTGAATTTAAATGTATAAGAGCCAGACCGTCGAGTATTATAATAATCTAAATAGTCGTAATCAAGATTACCTCCTTTTATTTTGCAAAATGTGTCATCATCCGTAAAGTATTCCATACTTACCGATTTATTGTTATCTTTTAATCCGCTTATGCCTTTTCCGAGACTAATGATTTTTTCACAGACTTTTGATACATAAAGAGTACGTAAATCCTTTATTTCTGATATAAAAGATTCATCAGATAGTCGTAATCTCTCTTTTATTGATTCAATCTGTTTATTTATTTCAGCAACTGCATTTTCGATATATTTGTTCTTGCTGCTGATCGTTTCAAAAAGTTCACCTCTGTTTTCACTCAAATCAGTGAAGTCTTTGGGAAATAGATTCTTATATACAATTATAGCAAGCAGCTTGTTCATATCAAGTTGCTGATTGATTTTTGTGGCATATACATGGAACTCATTCATTATATTATACAATAGTCGCATATCGTCCACAAATAGTGACAAGTCATCTATCAGATCATTATCTATTTTGATTGATTCTCCTTTCAACATTTTTTTTAGCTTATCTCCAGAGTTTGAAAAGTTGACAATAGGGATGACAGGAAGCATATAATCAAAAAATTTGGATCTATCCTTATTCAGAAACATATCGTCTTTTATAGCATATATAAAGACAACGTCTTGCTTGACTTTCTTTGAATTATTGATAAGAAGATTGATTTCACGAAGTTTTGTAAACACTTCTGATTTGCCAAAACGATCCAAGTCCTCAATGATAACGACATTGTAGTCTGTAGCTTCAAAGAAGTAAATAATCTCATCAATATGATTATTTAGAATGGATTTGCTGATATTTTTATCTATTTCTATCTCCGTTCCTTTTAGATTTAACTTTTTAATAGAAAGACCGATTATCGAGCGTGATGACTTATAGATGAAAGCAAAAAGTATTATAATACCAACTGTTAATGCAATATATTTGGCAATATTGCTTGCAAATATGGTATTCTCCAAATTCAAATATGAATCAAGCTCATTCGGTAGAACAAGAACTACAAGAGAAAAGGCAAAAACTATAGTTATTATTGTTTGGAGAAACAATTTCCATGATTTTAGGCTTTGTATCTTCTTTAATCTTGAATCAGGCGTTTTTGAATTAGTTTCACGATAAAACAGTTGTTGTAGTAGACTTAATTCTATTAGTCGCTGAATGTCATTATCGCAAGTGTAGTGATTATCATTTTCTTGGTCATTACTTTTCTTTGGTGCCTCGAAAGTAGCTAATGAGATATTAAGAAAATGGTTTTTGTTCAGAATCCATTTCCTTTGTTTTTCTCGCTTTATGAATGTTTGGAGAATACTACTTTTACCAGAACCATAAGGACCAGATATTGCAATATTTTTTATCTGTTTCTTATTAGACAAGGCCCACGAAAGCGCATTTAAGTAAACATCACAATCTTCTGCACTATCTGTAGGAGATAATGGGATATAAGGTAACCGCGTGTCTTCTTGTTTCTTTTTAGATAACTGTGTTTCTATAATCAGTTTCCACTTTTCTATTATTTGTTTTATCATATTCTGGGCACTCATTATCTATTGTAAATCAATTAGTTATTCTATTGCGATCAATTTATTACTATGATTAAAATCGTGCTTATAGATAGAATTAATCCTTACCATACCCCCCCCTCTCTTTCCAAACCTTGACTTCTTTATCAAAATCCGAAAGAAACTCCTTGTCTTGAATCAAGCGGAATTTATCATATTCGGCGTATGCCTTTTCTTTCGCTTGCTCAGCGGAAATAGTATCAGCCTCATTATATTTGTCATACTCATATAGAGTCAGGAAATCATCCAATTGCTTTTTCCAATCTGCCATTGTGGTGATGATTTGCCGCTCGGCACGAAGTTCGGCCAAATCAAGGAAAGCGGTTGATAGACGATTGAAAGCAGAGACCTCTTTGTCTGATAGGTAATTCTGGGCGATAATTGTATCCGACTTTTGAACTCTGCCGTCAGGAGCGTTTTTCCACGTGGTAAGCCCCATGTGGGGCTTTTGGGCATCTGCTCTTGAATAGATGATTTCGGCTGCCGTTTGATGGGAAGTAGCCCAATGCATCATATCTTGCACCTTCTTGAAAAATTGTAGGGTGGTCTCAGCCTTAGGATCATAATCGGCACTACATTCGGCATAGACATCGGTGATTTTCTGATAATACCTACGTTCTGAAGTTCGTATTTCTCGGATACGTTCTAATAGGTCGTCAAAATAATCTTTGCCAAAAAGTTTGCCCTGTTTCAAGCGTTCATCATCCAATACAAATCCTTTTATGATCATTTCTTTTAGAACTGATGTAGCCCACATCCGAAATTGGCTCGCCTGATAACTACCCACACGAAACCCAACGGCAATAACCGCATCCAAATTGTAGAACAATGTATCATCGTTCTTGCCACCAAGTTCAGTTGTTCGAATTTTTCGAATAACTGAACTCTCCTCCAATTCTCCGCTTTTGAATATCTCTTTCAGATGGTTGTTGATCGTATTCGTTTCAACACCAAACAAATCGGCCATTCGCTTTTGCGACATCCAAAATGTTTCATTATTGAAGATGACCTCTATACGACTTTCTCCTTGTTTCGTCTTATATAGCAATATATTGGATGATAAGCTATTGTCGATTAATTCAGGAGTTGATATTTCTTGTTTGAAAAAATCTCTAGCCATTTGCACTTGCGGCTTCTTCCCATCGGCATTTTCCGCAATCATCAAACAGGCAATTCGTGATAGATGTATATTCTCCACCTTACGGAAAGAGCCGGAACTTAGTTTGACCATCTCAAACGTAGGATTAAAATGCTCGGTAGTGTTACAACCTTTCTTATTGGCTATAGCGATAGCTTTGTTTAGAGTACGATTGAATTTTTGGTATGTGCTATAGCCTAATACGGTGCACAACTCACGAGAAGTCCAATACTCCGAACCGTTTTCGTCTTGCTTTTTAATCCGTTCAAAGTCGGATTGAATAGAGGATATGTTGTTCTCGTTCATTGCCTTGATATATCTTATAATGATAAGAATTACTTGTATAGTCCCGGTCTTAATTCCTTATTATGCTTCATGATTCTTTCTTCCATAAGAGAACCTTGAGGGACTATTTCGTAGGAATAGGCTTTCTCAAAGGCTTGGCGTCCGGCATCTGTCATAAGTCCTCGGTCTTCAAGATTAATACAACGTTCTTTGTTTAACTCTGTACAATGACTCCCTTTGCGACGAGGTGAAAGCCGCTGGGCAAGGCGTCCGTCAGGCAATTTCTTTAAAGTTGAATCAATCCACCCGAAACACAATGCTTCTTCAACAACCTCAATGTATGGAATACATTCGTATGAGGGTCGTTTAGAACGTGAAGTTACAACCCAACACGATTTCGCTTGGTTATGATTGACCTCTAACCAATTTCTCAGTTCAATGCGGTCTGTGAAGTCCAGTAGATTGAGAATTTCCATATCTGCCTCCAATTGATATGTTATTAATCCAACTGTTTTCTATAAGTTGAATCCAATGTGTTTCCATCTTTGTCTTTCCATACCAACCAGCCATTATTACTGCTACCAATACAGAAATCTGCGGCAGTACTGGGGCTTGAAAAAGTTTTATCCGATGTCAATACCAATATCCCATTCTCGCTGGAAGTGTAATCTTGAAGCATCTTTTCTCGTTTTTCTTTCCAGTTGAAAGACGGAACCATTGTTTTGGCAACAGTACTTCCTTTTAGGACTGTAAAGCCATCGGAACTATAGAAGCCCTTTGCATTGCACCCTCTACCTTTGGTGTAGAATAGATGTTCTTCTTTGGGTTGTGATACTTCAAAGATATTGCAACCGATGAATGATGCCAGAAACTTCACATCTTCGAAAAATTCATCCATTGAGTCTTGTTGATGCTCTGGTAGATTCGGTGCTTTAGGGATTTGTTTATTATCGCTTAAAACAAAGGCGTTTGCTTTCTTGGCTTCAGCTATCGCTTTATGTTCTAGGTATTGCACATCAACTTTAGTCATATCGGCATCTTTCGATACGAATATAAGTGCTTTTTGCCAAAACGATTTTTTGCTATCATGGTCTTTTACACGTTCTTTAAAGTTCTCCGTTTCACCTATATATGCCTGCGGCTTGGTTGATTCATCTTCACCCAGTAATATGTAAAACGCAGGTTTTTGCAACTTTTCTTGTGTATTCAAATAAGAGAGGTTAGAACGTGGCACGACAAACATTTGGCAAATCTTGTTGCTAATGAATGCATATTGAGTTCCTTTCGGGTCTCCGTCAATTAAATATGTTGTTACTGTCTTTCCCATTGTTATTCATTGCGTATTGTTACGTTTGCAGTTGTATTTGTAATCGGATTTTTTGCATAAAAATACCTAATTTCAATTGCTATAAGGCATAACTCATTTGATAGCTGCCTCTTCTTAATGCAAATATACGCTATTATCGAATATAATTCACTATATTTGCACTATAAAATCGTATCAAAGAATGAAACTGAATAGAATAAAGGCAGTCCTTTCGGAAAAAGGCATTTCTCAAACGTGGTTAGCCAAACAGTTAGATAAGAGTTTTAGCATGGTCAATGCTTATGCTTGTAATCGGATTCAGCCTAATTTGGAGACCTTGCAAGAGATAGCGGAGATACTACAAGTGGATTTGAAGGATTTGATAACCGATAAAAAGGATAGGTGACATGAAGCAATTCTCGGAGGCAACACGGGTACAGATGCCTGCAATGGTTCATCTTACCCGAATAGGATATACTTACTTCGGTAAGTTGAGCGAAGATAAGAATGGCACAGTCTATGACGGTGACACAAATATTTTGTTACCAATTTTTGAGCAACAGTTCAAAAGACTGAACCCTGAGCATGAGGGGGAGTATCTTCAAGTCTTGAAAGATATTCGTAAGGAACTGAATGATGATGACCTCGGTCGTGGGTTTTATAATCGTCTGAAAGCCGTATCTCCGGTGAAATTGATTGACTTCGACAATATCGGAAACAATTCATTCCATTTTACTGCCGAGTTTACTTGTAAGAACGGACAAGATGAGTTTCGACCTGACATTACTTTGTTTGTGAATGGCTTGCCTCTTTGCTTTGTAGAAGTGAAGAAGCCTAACAATCATGGTGGAATGTTGGCGGAGAGCGTGCGAATGAATAAAGAACGTTTTCCAAATAAGAAGTTCCGTCGTTTCATCAATATCACGCAGTTAATGATATTCAGCAACAATATGGAATATGATGCACTTGGTGGCATTGTTCCCATACAAGGGGCTTTCTATTGTACTGGAGCACGCTCATATTCTCCCTTTAACTGTTTTCGTGAAGAAAATCTGTCTGCACAAAAGATTGCACCTTTCCATCGTGATTATCCGTATAAGGACATTGACAAGGCTGTGGAAAAGCTGATATTATCAGATTATAATTGCCAAGTCATTCATACAAGCCCGGAATATCAAACCAATCTTGATTTCAATACGCCTACTAATAGGATACTGACTTCCATGTGTTCACCAGAACGTTTGCTGTATATTATTAAATATGGTATAGCATACGTTAGAATGGAAAGAGAGGTAGATGGAAAGATTGAATCTACCGACCAAAAACATATTATGCGTTACCAACAATTGTTTGCATCATTGGCTATTCGCAAGAAACTGGCCGAGGGGGTGAAATCTGGTGTGGTATGGCATACTCAAGGTAGTGGAAAAACGGCCCTATCTTATTACTTGACCTATATTCTCAACGATTTCTATTCTAAACAGAACAAGGTGGCTAAATTCTATTTCATAGTTGACCGTCTTGATTTGTTGGAACAAGCTACACAAGAGTTTGAAGCTCGTGGATTGGTAGTATCGACTGCTAATTCAAGGGCTGAATTGATGGCGCAATTCCGTAGTAATCAAGCACAGCAAGGGGTAAGTGGTCAGGCTGAAATAACGGTAGTAAATATACAACGCTTTGCGGAGGATAAAGAAAAAGTACGTATCAACGACTATGCTACCAACCTTCAACGTATCTTTATTCTTGACGAAGCACATCGTGGTTATAAACCCGGTGGCTGCTTCCTTGCCAATCTGTTTGATGCGGATACTGATGCAATAAAAATTGCGCTTACAGGTACTCCGCTATTGAAAGAAGAACGTGCCAGTTGTAGAGTGTTCGGAAACTATCTGCATACTTATTATTACGATAAATCCATTACAGATGGTTATACGCTGAAAATCATTCGTGAAGATATTGAAACATCCTATAAGGAACGTCTTTCGGATGTGTATGACAAATTAGAGACATTAGTACAGAAGAAAGACATCCGCAAATCGGAAATCATAGAGCATCCGAGCTATGTAAACGAGTTGGCTCGTTATATCATGACGGATTTGAAAGAATTTCGAAAGATACAAGGGGATGATACTTTAGGAGGTATGGTTATCTGTGAAACCAGCGAGCAGGCACGGCGACTTTATGATGTGTTCCAAGAGGAATGGCAAAAATATCAACCGAAGCCTATCAAGATTAAACTTCCTGATGGGGCGTATGTTGTAGGTGAACCAGAGGTGGATTACAAATCGAAGTATAGACCACTGAAAGCTGGAATTATTCTTCATGATACGGATGACAAAGAAACGAGAACACAAATAGTCAAGGATTTTAAGAAGAATATGACGGTGGATATTCTCATTGTTTTCAATATGCTTTTGACTGGTTTTGATGCACCTCGCTTGAAGCGTTTATACTTTGGTCGTAAATTGAAAGACCACAATTTGCTTCAAGCTATAACCCGTGTAAACCGTCCTTATCTGGGAATGCGTTACGGCTTTGTCATTGATTTTGCTGATATAAAACGTAATTTTCAGGAGACGAATGAAGCGTATTTGCAAGAGTTGAATCGGTTTAACGATGTGGATGAGACAGGTGAAGAAGCTGTTACTGATACATTTACTCAAGTCATAGAGGATAAAGAAGAGATTTTGAAACAAATGAAACAGGTGCGTCAGACTCTTTTTGATTATTCCTATGACAATGCAGAAGAGTTTTCCTCTGAAATTTCAACGGAAGAAGATAAGGCTGTGCTTCTTGACTTAAAACAAGCGTTAGAGGCTGCCAAGAACATGGCTAATATCGTGCGTACTTTTGGCGATGAGGAAATGAAAGAGCAATTTGCCAAACTTGAAATTACCAAGTTGCCACAATTGCTATCTGAAGTGCAAAGGCGCATTGGTATTATCAATCAAAAGGAAGCGTTTAGCGTAGGAGAAGAAACAAAAACGCTAATCAATGAAGCAATGATGGATATTGAGTTTACTTTTTCCAAAATAGGGCAAGAAGAGATGCACCTTATATCAGGAGGAATAGAACTTAAAGAGAAATGGCAGTGTACCATTACTTCATTCACGCAGAATTTCGACCAAGACGATCCAGAATTCATTTCGTTGCGCGATGCTTTTATGGAGCGGTTTAAAGAACATGGATTTGTGATTGATTCCATTGCTAAGTTTAATGAGGAAACCCAAGCATTGGATGAAATTATCGTTCGTCTGCAAGACCTACAAAAACGGAATAATGCGTTAATGAAAAAGTATAAGGGCGATGAAAAATTTGCCCGTGTACACAAGCGCATACGAGAAGTAAATAAACAGAGAGAGGAGAACGGACAAAAGCCGATGTTTTCTTTTCTGGACGAAGAGATTGCAGCTATTCTCAATATTATAAAAGAGGATGTGGATGCCAAAGTCTACGATCGTAACGACATTCTAAAAAAGGATGCTTATTTCAATCGTACGGTGATGGCTCTTATCAATGGATGCTTGTATCATTTCCCACAGATTAAGCCGGAGATGGATGATTATAAGTTTATCCAAACACGTATTTCACAACAGTATATCAATCAATATAACGCCACTTACGGCATTGCATAAAAATTATGTCAGACATTAAAGAAAAAACATTAAAGCTTATCGATGGTCTTAAAGCCACCTGCCAGTCATACGGTATGGGTAACGATGGCAACGAATATAAAATTATCACTCAGGTATTTCTCTATAAATTTCTGAATGATAAGTTTGGTTATGAACTAAAAAATGCGAAGAGTGAGATTGCCAAGAAATTGACGGGAGATGTAAAATGGGAGACAGCATACGAGAATCTTTCAGATGATGAACGTATGCTTATTCAGAGTGCCATCTCTCCAGATGTTCCGATGCTTGAGCCTTATCACCTGATAGCCAATCTTTGGAATCAACAGGGGAAAGGGGATTTTGATACTATCTTCGATTCTACTATGACAGACATAGCGGAACAAAATGCGGATATATTTTCCACACAGACTACAGCCAACACAAAAATTCCTTTGTTCGAGGCTTTGACTCCATTTGTGACCGATACGGCACAACGTGCCCCATTCGCCCGTGCATTGGTGGATAAATTGGTAAACTTCTCTTTTGAAGAGGCGTTTGCGCAAAACTACGATTTCTTCTCCAGTATCTTTGAGTATTTGATTAAGGACTACAATACCGCCGGAGGAGGGAAATATGCGGAGTATTATACGCCTCATGCCATAGCAACGATTATGGCTCGTCTGTTAGTGGGGGATAATGCCGATTTGCATAGTATGGAATGTTATGACCCATCGGCAGGAACTGGTACGCTTCTGATGGCACTCAGTCATCAAATAGGTGAAGACCATTGTACCATCTTCTCGCAAGATATTTCTCAGCGAAGTAACAAAATGTTGAAACTTAATTTATTGCTTAACGGACTTGTATCTTCGCTCGATAATGCCATTCAGGGTGATACTCTTGTAAGCCCCTATCATAAGAGCGATGACGGACAACAGTTGCGCCAATTTGATTTTGTGGTAAGTAATCCGCCTTTCAAAATGGATTTTTCCGATACTAGAGAGAAGATAGCTGCTATGCCTGCTCGCTTTTGGGCTGGAGTTCCTAATGTACCGGCTAAAAAGAAAGAGTCCATGGCAATATATACCTGTTTTATCCAGCACGTTATCAATTCGTTGAAAAAGACAGGAAAGGGAGCGATTGTTATCCCGACAGGTTTTATTACGGCTAAAAGTGGTATTGAGAACAAAATTCTTCATAAGATAGTAGATGACAAAGTTGTATTCGGTTGTGTCTCCATGCCAAGCAATGTATTTGCCAATACAGGCACAAATGTCAGTGTGTTGTTTTTTGATAAATCAGCCACTGCCGAAAAGGTGATTTTGATTGATGCCAGCAAATTGGGCGAAGAATACAAGGATGCCAACGGATTAAAAAAGGTACGACTGAATGATGATGAAATAGAGAAGATTGTCGGCACATTCCAACGCAAGGAAGCTGTAGAAGATTTTTCCGTGGCTGTTTCTTACGATGAGATAAAGGAGAAAGGATACTCTCTTTCTGCCGGACAGTATTTCGACATCAAAATTGATTATGTAGATATAACCGAAGAAGAGTTCAATTCCCGAATGGCGAACTACAAGCAAACCCTTTCCGAGCAATTTGCAGAGAGCCATCGTTTGGAAGAGGAAATTATGAAACAGTTGGATGCTTTGCATTTCAACGTAAATGTAGGTGACAATGAGTAAGAATTTGACCATTATAGATAAGGACTATATCCACTGGGTAGAAGAACTTAGTGTGCGCTATCGCCAAAGTCAAATTAAGGCAGCCGTAAGGGTAAACCGTGAGTTGCTCAAATACTATTGGGAACTCGGTCGGGATATAGAAGAAATGCACGTTGAAGAACGCTGGGGACAGAGTGTCATTAAAAATCTCTCTGTGGATTTGCAGCTCAAAAATCCAAACTCAACAGGGCTTTCACGTACTAATATTTACTATGCGAAGAAATTTTATTTGCTTTATTCTCAATACCTAAAAATTGTTCCACAAGTTGTGGGACAATTAGAGGACGGAAATGCGTCACAATCTGTGGAAGATTCTCCTGGAGTTGTCCCACAATCTGTGGGACAATTAGAAGAGATGCTTTTTTCCATACCTTGGGGGCATCATCGTTATTTGATTGACAAATATGGAACTGAACCTGAAAAGGCTTTCTTTTATGTAAAAAAGACAATGAAAGAAGGCTGGAGTCGTGATGTACTTCTCAACTTCATGGACGCAGGTTTGTATGAACGAGAGGGGAAGGCTCTAACAAACTTCACACGAACCTTGCCGGATGAGACAAGCGACCTTGCGCAAGAGCTGACGAAAGACCCTTATAATTTTGCCTTCGCAGGGATAACTCAGCCTTATAATGAGCAAATTCTCAAAGATGCACTGCTTGCTAATATATCGCAATTTCTGCTGGAATTAGGTACGGGATTCGCATACGTTGGTAAAGAGTATCGTCTTCAAATTGGGAAAAAGGAGAAGTTTATTGATTTGCTTTTTTACAATCTGAATCTGTCTTGCTATGTGGTTATTGAGGTTAAAATTGGAGAATTTGATTTTCAGGATTTAGGACAACTAAGTGGTTATGTAGTTGCTTGTAATCATATTCTTAAAAAAGAGGGAAGGGACAACCCTACAATCGGTTTGCTTATTTGCCGTCAAAAGGATTCATTACTCGCTCAATACGCATTAGAGGGTAGCAATCTTCCGTTGGGTATATCTGAATATGAACTGTCTAAACTCTATCCTGAAAAGGTGGAAGGAACAATACCTACGATTGAGGAGATTGAAGCAAGATTGGGAAATGAAGATAAAAAATGAAAGAATATGATAGATTACGATAAAATAACTCAATATATGGCCACTATGGGATTGAATGTAAATGGTGGTTTTCAGTTGTCTGCACTTGCGATAAATGAAATGTTAGGCAATCATTATTCTACTATATCAGAAAAAGATTTGCACGATGGCATAGAATGGCTAAAAGCAAAGATGAAAAAAGATGTTGAAGAAAATCCATATTGGACTACTGAGCATAAAGAAGATATAAAAAAAGGACGAGAATACTTTTTGAATTGTTTTGAGCATGAAGCTAAAACATATCTAAAAAAGCAAAATAGATTATTATGAGTTTGACGAGATATAAGTTGGGAGAAATTCTTGATGTTACAAGAGGTGCAAGTCTCAGTGGCGAATTCTATGCCACAGAGGGAGAATACATTCGTTTGACTTGTGGTAATTTCGACTATCAGAACAACTGTTTTAAGGAAAACAAGTCCAAAGATAATCTGTATTACATCGGTGAATTCAAACCGGAGTTCTTAATGGAGAAGGGTGATATTATTACTCCTTTGACCGAACAGGCAATAGGTTTGCTTGGTTCTACTGCTATGATTCCTGAAAGCGGTAAATATATTCAAAGTCAAGATGTGGCTAAGATTGTCTGCAAAGAAGGCTTGTTGGACAAAGACTTTGCTTTCTATCTCATATCTTCCGCTTTGGTTAAACAGCAATTAAGTGCAGCCGCACAACAAACAAAGATTCGTCATACTTCACCCGACAAAATCAAAGATTGCACTGTATGGATTCCAGATTTAGTAGAACAGAAGCACATTGGTAAGTTGCTCCGTAGCCTTGACCGTAAAATAGAACTTAATCGTGCGATAAATCAGAATTTACCGACACCTGACCGTTCATCAGAAGCGGCAAGAGTTCGTCTCGCTGCTTAATCAAGTTATTGTTCTCTTTGAGACAATTAAGCATACGATTAAATACCTGTTCTATGACTTCGTTGAATTTTTCAAGAATTCGTTTGTTAGGCACAATTATATGTAATCCTTTCAGCGTATCTTGGCTAACATTTTGGAGAATAGAGCCACCTGATGTTGTCGCGTTTGTTCCCTCTAATTGTTTTAAGCAGTAAGTTAAATAGTTACGCATGCTGCTATTATTGGGAGTACAACAGATAATAAATCCGCAAAATAACGTATTTGAAGGTTCTAAAAGCAATCGTGTTGAGCCTGGGCATCCACTTCGGGCAATGATTATGTCATCAGACTTTAATGAATAATTTTCAGCTTTTGACATAGGTATAGTTATTGTGTCGAAATCTTCTCCGTCAAGCAATATGTTTGAAGAAGAAATATTGCGAACATTTACAATTTGATATTCATTGCCTATTTCATCTTTAGAGTAATTTATACCATTCCTAAATTTGCACAATTTTCCCATATTAGCTATATCAAAACAAGAAGGTATTTCTCTCTTCAACTTATCATTCCAAACCATCTTACCACCACTCGACTTATATGGTTTACCCTCCTCGTTCGGAAAGTCAAACTGTACAAACCAATAATCATAGAGTTGTTTTGCCATCGCCTCTAAATTCTGATTTAACGACTTTTTTACAACTTTTGTTCCGCCAATATACTATTAGAGTATATACATGGGCATATTCCCATAAAATCAAAACTATTACAATGATGAAATACAATTTTATTAGAACGAGATTAGTTAAAATCGTTTGTGGATGTTGCGGACGCAACTTCTACGCAGAAGCTGGTATTAATTTTTGTTCTGAATGCGAAGAAACATGGAACAATAATTAATTATGAAATGTGCAAGAGAGGTTTAATTGCCTCTTTTGCATATATTCTATATTATAACATCATTATTATTTTATAGAATTATGAAAGAGAACATCATTCAGGCAATAGTTGCGAAGATGCAGCGTGACTTAGACTGCCGACAGATGGCACAGCTTAAAGCAGTGCTTGCATCAGAATTACATAATGTCGAAATCACTGAAAAGAAAGACTGTGTTACACAGCAAACACAAGAAAATGAACACCTTCTAAACTCTTTTATATCGGCAAAGAAGATTGAGGGATGTTCGGATAAGACACTGGTTTACTACCGTAATACCATTGAAAAATTGTTGGTTACGCTCTCATTGGCCATTTGTCACATCACCACAACAGACATTCGCACTTATCTATCCGATTATCAAGAAGAACATCAATCCAGCAAAGTGACTATTGACAATATCCGACGTATCTTTTCCAGTTTCTTTGCATGGTTAGAGGATGAAGACTACATCGCAAAAAGCCCAGTCAGGCGCATCCACAAGGTTAAGACGGATTCACTTGTAAAAGAGGTACTTTCTGACGAACAGTTGGAACAGCTCCGAGATAGTTGTACCAACAAACGAGACCTTGCCATTATAGACTTTCTTTCATCTACTGGCATTCGTGTAGGAGAATTGGTAAAACTGAACCGAGCAGATATAGACTTCCACGAACGTCAGTGTGTAGTATTTGGAAAAGGAAATAAAGAACGTATTGTTTATTTCAATGCTCGAACAAAATTACATCTACAACAATACCTTAATGGACGTACAGATGAAAATCCAGCTTTATTTGTTTCCATAAATTCACCTCATACACGACTCACTATTAGCGGTGTAGAAGTGAGAATCCGAAAATTGGGACAAGCACTTTCTATGCCCAAAGTTCATCCTCACAAATTCCGTCGCACCCTTGCAACGATGGCTATCGACAAAGGTATGCCCATCGAACAAGTACAACGCCTACTTGGACACGTGCGCATTGATACTACACTGCATTATGCCATTGTGAACCAAAACAATGTAAAATTGGCTCATAAGAAGTACTTGGGATAAGTAATCTTACAGAATTCTGCCTAAAAATGCGTAACTTTGCATCTAAAACTGGATGCAAATGGAAAAATATAAATTGGGAAACATCGCCACTGTTGAAATCAGTGGAGTAGACAAGAAAATGAAAGACGGAGAGAAAGAAATTCATCTCTGTAACTTTGTTGATGTTTATTACAACTGGGCTATTACCACAGCTCAGTATGATAGTTTTATGCTTGCTACCGCCCGTCCTAATGAAATTTCCAAGTTCCAATTGAAGAAAGGTCAAGTAGCATTAACTAAAGACAGTGAAACTCGTGACGACATTGGCATTCCAACTTATATTGGCAATGATTTTGATGATGTCATATTGGGTTATCATTGTGCTCTGATTACTCCAAACAAAAATGTTTTAGATGGACGTTATCTGAATGCCCTTCTACACACAGACTATGCAAAGAAATATTTCGCTTGCAATGCTTCTGGAAGCGGACAACGCTATGCGTTATCCGCAGAAGCACTCAATTCTTTTCCTGTCCCAGTAATTCCACTGCAAGAACAAAAACGAATTGGTGAAATATTCTCTGCATTAGATAAAAAGATTGAACTTAATCATGCGATAAATCAGAATTTAGAGGCGATGGCAAAACAGCTATATGACTACTGGTTTGTGCAGTTTGATTTCCCCAACAAGGAGGGCAAGCCGTATAAATCAAGTGGGGGTGAAATGCTTTGGAATGATAAGCTGAAACGCAACATTCCTATTGGCTGGCATTGTGGGA
>ENA-ORUN01001131-ORUN01001131.1-human-gut-metagenome-genome-assembly--contig:-NODE-1131-length-28098-cov-8.304675_pt1 | contig 28098 bp, 27 predicted proteins | sample MGYA00242080_ERZ509209 | MGnify/ENA primary metagenome ERZ509209 (study PRJEB26280, sample SAMEA2338786) | human gut metagenome | biome: human gut; feature: human-associated habitat; material: faeces... | reverse complement strand
GCCACAAATATAGGGGCTAGACTCTCTTCGGGGGCTGTGCTTTGGCTGGGGAGGGAAATTCTATTTTTCCCTGTACACATGCTGCCAAAAGTGAACAAATTGGTACCGTCAGGATGACTCCCATACTTGAGGCTACTCCCTGTATGATTTCAATCCCTATATCAAACATATTAATCATTTGTAAATATTCGTAATTGTATGCATAAATAAATACAAGTGTGTTAATGGAACCGCCTGCAAAGGCAAGGATTAATGTATTTGACATGGTTCCCATCATATCTTTTCCAACACGCATTCCTGAAAAAAACAAACCTTTTACTCCTAATTCTGGATTCTGGTGGGATATTTCTTCTATTGTTGAAGAAATGGACATTGCTACATCCATGACTGCTCCTAATGATGCAATTAAAATTCCTGCAAATAAAAGCTGGCCTACGTCTATTCCCGTCTGGTCTCTTACGTAGATAAGACTCTCGATGGATGATACATTATAACCGCTGATATCTGTCATTTTACAAAACAGGAATGCAAAAAGGGCTGATATCAATACTCCGGAAATTGTTCCGATAATTGCCACAGCGGTTTTACCAGAGACTCCACCGACTAAATACATTGTCACGATTGTCGTTAACGCAACAACAAATACTGCAGAAAGGATTGGAGAATGTCCTTTATAAATCATCGGTAAAAATAAGAACAGAATGCATATCGCGGTAAATGCCAGCCCAATCACTGATGCAAATCCCTGTTTTCCTCCGATAATAATTAGAGTTAACAGAAAAATCGCGATAATCAGATAGACCTGCATCTCTCTGTCAACACTATAAACTGAAGCAGAAAATGAACCATTTGCCTCACTTACTAATGCGATAACTTTACTGCCTTTTTTGCAATGTGCTCCGTATAAATATGCAGAAGAGCTGTCTGCTTCCATTGTTTTTCCTTTCCATTTTCCAGAAGTGATTTTTAATTTTACAAGCTGCCTTCCGATGTAAATTCCGTCTTTGGTTTCGTTGTCCTGTAAGACGTTCATTACAGTAGCTTTGGCAAATGTCCGCCCTTCCGTATCATATAGGGATTCTTTTTTTATCTGATTATACCGGCATAAAAAAATGAGAAACAGGATGCCCGCTACAATCAGGCATCCCCTTCCTGCAATCTTTTTTATGTCAGTTTTCTTTAATTCTTCTGACATAAGATCTCCTGTTATTTCTTTACTGTTACTTTTTCACTGTTGCTTTTTTGATGTTACTTCTTTACAGCTACTTCTTTACAATAACTTTTTTCACTGTGCTGTAATTTCCGTAAATTTTTTTGTTACCCACCTTCTTGAAGGCACGTACTTTTACGAAATATTTCTTGCCAGCTTTTAATTTTTTCACTGTTACTACATTTTTCTTTGTTGTTATTTTCTTTGCATTTTTGAAGTTTTTCTTTGTGGATAAGATAACTTCATATCCGCTTACCTGTTCAGAAGATTTTTTAACTGTTATTTTGATTTTCTTTTTGCCAGGAGCTTTTACTTTTTTAACAACTGCCTTCTTTGGAGCAACTGCTTTTTCAGCCGGTTTTGTTGTATTTTTCTTTGCTGTTGTTGGCTGTTTTTTGTTATCTGTCTGTGTATTATCCGTCTGATTTTTATTATCAGATTCATTTACTTTTGCAATGCTGAATGTCTCGTCAATCTTTTCTTCTGTGTCTGTACGGTAAGTGTTAATTGTAAATGTAGTATCTGTAATATCAATTACGGAGTAAGTAGGTACGTCCTGCTGCCAGCGGTTTGCGATATAGCTCTGCTGTCTTGGCACTAAGTCATAGTATTTACTACCTGAGGAAGAACCTGCTGTCATGTAAAGAATTCCTGTAGGATTAAATACAGTTGTTCCTTTTTTTGTTACCTGCTGAATGGCATCTTTATCCATTACCTGATTTAAATAATCAAGATATGCTTTTTCAGATGGATCTGTTGTGTCTGCCTTAATATTTTCATGTGCGGTATAAACACCGTCTGGATTCTCTCCGGCATCCATATCTTTGTTTAACATAGATTTGAAATCACTATTAGAATACTCTGTTGTTTTATGTCCACCCTTTAAAATCTGTGTGCGAGAATAAGCATGGTCATGTCCGGTAAGAACAACATCTACTTTGTTATCTTCGAAAATTGGTGCAAGCTGATATCTTAAATTTGTGATTTCCGGCTCATTGGAATGTTCTGCAGAACCATAAATATCCTGATGGAGCGTAACGATTCTCCACTTGCAGTCTTTATTTGCTGCTACAGTCTGCTCAATAAACTGCTTATGTTCTTCTACATTGGTATCCTGTGTATTTAACATGATAAATAACGCATTGTCATGTTTGAACCAATAGTCACCGCCAACGGTTCCGTTAGAACCAAGATTACTTGCATTTGTGATATTAAAATGATAGAGATAATTTTCATTATCTGCATCATGGTTACCTACTGTTGTTGCTACCGGCAGATTCTTTAATACATCCGGGCTTAAATATCCACTGTACTCAATCTCACTTCCCCATGCTGCTTTTTTAGGAGATTTCTTCTTTGTACTCTGAATCTGGTCACCAGAAGAAAGAACAAAGCTTGCTTTATTATTTGTCTTTTCCATCGCCTGGCTTAAAGTTGTATTCCAGTTAAATGCATCATTTGCTACCGCAGCAGACTGTGCATTATAAAATGCATCGGAATCTGTTCCTTTTTCTGGATTAGAAGAACCAATCTGTGGGTCACCTACAAAAATAAAGCTGAACTTACTTCCATTATCTGTCGTATATTTTTCTGGTGCTGTCCACTGTCCGTCTTTCTGATAACTGTAATAATAAGTTGTGTTAGCCTTTAAATCCGTTGCTGTTACTTTGTTCGATACATATTCTGTCTCATCTTTATCAGTAACTGCCTTTGTCTGCTCTGCCTCATATACTTTTGCATTTGTCAGTCTTTTATTTTCTGCAATCTTTAACTTCTGTCCACCTGCAGATTTTTTTGTATACCATGCAAAATTTACAGAACTGTTATCGCTTCCTGGAGAAAGAGAAATCTGTTCTCTATCCTTACTGATCGTACTGTTCCATTTTGTCATCCAATTGCTGTAGGCTCCACCGTAAGCCTCTACGGTATCCTGTGCATTCGTATATCCGTCTGGTGGTGCAGCAGCTTGAAGAACCGTTGCGCTCGTTGCTAAAATCGTTGCAGTCATTGCTGCAGCCGCAGCTTTTTTCCACATGAATTTTCTCATAATAACCTCTTTTCTTTTACCTTCGGTCTGTTCTTGCTAAAAATTAAAATCTACGGTATATAAAATAACAAGGTTTTGTGAGGTCTGCTATCAAGGTTTCGTGGAATTATCGTAAAATCAGAGTAAATTCTGGGTTGCCGCAGGTAAGACGCTCCCAAAGAGAGACCATACCCTATATTTGTGACTTTAGTCGCGGCAGGTTGAATGTTCGCTTAATCGCTCGCATCCCCCTTTGCTCCGAGGCCACAAATATAGGATATGGTCTGTCTTTGGCTGTTGGAGTAAAATCAGTTCATGAATTTCATTTTATATGAGAAGTATGCTATTATTGCCATATAATGGTTTAAAAAATTCAGAATTAGGAGAATGAAAGGACTATGACAGAGAAAGAAAAAATGCAAAAGCAAATGCTCTACGATGCAAATTATGATAAAGATTTATTACGAGAAAGAACCAAAGCAAAAGACCTTTGCTATCAGTACAATCAGCTTCGCCCTTCAGATGAGCAGGAACAGCAGGTACTTATGAAACAGCTTTTAGGGAAAACCTCAGGGACATTTTGTATTGTTGCTCCTTTCTGGTGTGATTATGGTTATAACATTGAAATTGGAGAGAATTTTTTTGCCAATCATAATACTGTTATTCTGGATGGAGCTAAAGTAATATTCGGAGACAATGTATTTATTGCACCAAATTGCGGTTTCTATACAGCCGGACATCCAATTGATTTTGAACGCCGAAACAAGGGATTGGAGTATGCCTATCCTATTACAGTTGGCAATAACGTATGGATTGGTGCGGGAGTTCAGGTTATGCCAAGAGTTACGATAGGAAGCGATGTTGTAATCGGCGGTGGAAGTGTCGTTGTAAAAGATATTCCAAATAATTCTGTAGCTGCCGGTAATCCTTGTAAAGTTATTCGCGCTATTACAGATGAAGATAAAAAGACTTGCTGGGATAGATAGGACAGATTTACTATTTAATTCATTAAGAGACAGACGCCCGAGAAGAGATAAGATATCCTATATTTGTGACTTTAGTCGCGGCGGTTTAAATGTTCGCTTTATGCGCTCGCATCTAAACCTTGCTCCGAGGCCACAAATATAGGATATCTTATCTCTTCCCGGGCTGTCTTTGGCTGGATTTTGTTTGAATTAAATAGTGGTTGTGAGGATTTGAGGGAGAGGGCAGAAGTTTTCTGCTTGCTCTCAGAATATTGTGGATAGATATGTTTTTCGATTTATTACAATATCAGTTACATATGGAGAGCGGAGATGCTGAACAATGTCTGTATGAAACCGTGGAATCTATTGTCAATGGTAATACGATAGAAGTAATAATAGAAGAACTGGCAGATCAAAAATAAAGACAAGATGAATATAGAAAATTATGGAGACGTATGGAAAACTCTTGCAGCATTAATGCTTGAGTTGGAACTTCCTATGCTAAAAGGAAGGAGCAGATTAGCCTATGCAGAAGAAAAATCCTGTTCTCCATGGTCAGTCGGTATGATATCGGAAAATTTTCAGGAAACCAAAAATACAAAAAAACGCCATATGTATCAATTTTCAACAGAAGTTCAGGAATGGATGAGTGATAGTATACTTGGTGTTGGAGGTTCATTAGAAAAACTTCTTAAGTACAAAAAAGAAAATCACATTGTTTCAGAAGAATATATCTATTTGTTGATAGAATGCTGCACTGTTTTTGAGAAAGATGAAAAACTTATAGAAAAATTGATTGGAGAATTGAAAAAAAGTTCACCTGATGGCAAGAAAATAGCAACGCAAATAGAAAAAGAGCGAAAAGAATATGACGATTTGCTTGACCTTACAGATGACTTTGATTTATCAGAAGCTTTCGGAGTTCCAGATAATTTGGCAATTCCAGATAATTTTAATGCACCGGGAGCAGTTGATTCAGATTGGCTGGATGGAATCATAGCTCAGCAGCCATATATAAGAGAACAACTTAAAGTTGGACGTAATGATCCTTGTCCATGTGGTTCAGGGAAAAAATATAAGAAATGCTGTGGCAGGGGGAAGTAATTATTTAATTCATTAAGTGAAAAACAGACGAATCCAGAGAAGTCCAGAAGCAGTGAAATATGGAGGCATAATACAATGAAGGAATATTTTACAGAAATCAACGTGTTAAATACTTTGATAAAAAATGAAGAAATTATCGAGTATATACATGATTATTATGCCGCAGTGAATAAGCGACTATCTATACTATATGAATCAGGAGATTTCTATATAGCAGAAGATAATACATTCCAACCATGGTTATCTATTATGGGGCAGATTCCACATAACATGACAGATATGGAATTATCTGATTTGTTGATATCCTATGTAATGATTTCGCGTTATAATGAAATTGCAAAGAAGTTACAGACAAAACATGAGGCTACGTTTGCTAAAAAGTTTTTCTATTTCTATGCAAAAGTGAAATATGAACTGGAATAAATCCTGAGTTGTCAAGCTGGTGAGACAGACGAACTCAAGAAAAAATAATTTCTGAATTTTCATGAACATCCAAAGACAGCCCCGAAAGAGAAACGATACCCTATATTTGTGACCTCGGAGCAAGTGTTGGATACGAGCGAGTAGAGCGAGTATTCAACACGCTGCGACTAAAGTCACAAATATAGGGTATCGTTTCTCTTCCGGGGCGTCAACTCTTTGGAAGCGTCAGTCCTTCTAACTATTGAGCCGAATTACTAATCGTTCTTCCCAACTCAGAAAGCCATTTCGGAAATTCCTTCTTCATAGACAATGCTTCCTTGATTGGAATTCCAGCCAATTCCCCATGTTGCTCTGCAACGACATGACAGTTTTGCCCTTTCTCTATCAAGTCCACTGCATAAGAGCCCATGGCACAGCCATAAACACGGTCTTTTGCACTTGGAGAGCCACCTCTTTGCAGGAAGCCTAAAACATCTTGTCTTGTGTGGACCTCGAGTTCATTTTCAAGAGCTTCAGCAACAACTTTTGCCTGTCCACATGCCTCTGCCAAAACGATGACACCATCTTTTCTTTTATCCTGTTCGATTTTATGAATAATCGATTTATAAGACTGCGGGTCTTCCGGTATGATGATACAGTTTGCGGATTCGGATATACCGCTCCACATAGCAATATAGCCGGCACGTCTGCCCATCACTTCTACTACGGTATAACAGGAATGTGACCTGGAGGTATCATAAATTCGGTCAACATTTTCAATAACGGCATTTACGGATGTATCAAATCCCAGTGTATAATCGGTACACACAATGTCTAAATCAATCGTTCCAGGAATCCCAACTACCGGAATTCCGTGTTCGTACAGTCTAAGTGCGCCCTGGAAAGAGCCATCTCCGCCAATAACAATTAAGGCTTCAATTCCATGTTTCCGGCAAATGTCTGCTGCCTTTGCCTGCGTTTCTTCCTGATGGAATTCGAGACACCGGGAGCTGCCAAGCATGGTTCCCCCCAATGGGATAATTTCTGCTACATCATCAAAGGATAATTCAAACATATCCTCATTCAGTAAACCGGCATAACCATCTCGAATTCCAATGACCCGATAACCTTTTTCTACAGCACGGCTATAGATTCCTCGAATTGCGGCATTCATTCCGGGAGCGTCCCCTCCGCTCGTCAATACTGCAATTGTTTTAGAAGTTTTTTCATCGGACATTTTTTCTATTTTTATATTCTTAATATCATTACCCATAGTTCCTACCTTCTCATACTGATTTCTGCTCTTTTCTTCTTTCTGTTTTTCCTTTTAAGTTTTTTTGGCTAGATTTTTTGTTTATGTCTTTTATTTATACTTTCTGTATAGACTTTTATTAATATTGCCTTATTTTGTTTACATGACCTGTATACGTTCCCATATATACTGAATGTTTATGCGATTTATATATGTTTTTAAATTTACGCTTTTCCGTCAGAACCAAGAACATTGACCATCTTATGTGCTACCATATCTTTTACCGCCTGACGTGCAGGTTTTAAGTACTGGCGAGGGTCGAAATGGTCTGGATGTTGTGCTAAGTACTGGCGAATGGTTGCTGTCATTGCCAGACGAATATCTGAATCAATATTAATTTTACATACGGCAAGTTTTGCAGCTTCACGAAGCTGGCTTTCTGGAATACCAATGGCATCTGGCATACTGCCGCCGTTCGCATTGATGATTTTAACAAACTCCTGTGGTACTGAGGAGGAACCATGAAGTACGATAGGGAATCCAGGAAGGCGTTTTGCGCATTCTTCAAGGATATCAAAGCGAAGTGGCGGCGGTACAAGGATACCCTCCTCATTTCGTGTACACTGAGCTGCTTTAAATTTATATGCGCCATGGGATGTTCCAATGGCGATTGCTAATGAATCACATCCAGTTCTGTCTACAAATTCTTCAACTTCTTCTGGACGTGTATAGCTTTCCTGCCCATGCTCTACAACAACTTCATCTTCTACGCCGGCGAGTGTTCCAAGTTCTGCCTCAACAACAACGCCGTGTGCATGAGCATAATCAACTACCTGCTTTGTGATCGCGATATTTTCTTCAAATGGTTTGGAAGACATATCAATCATGACGGAGGAAAATCCACCATCAATACAGGATTTACATGTCTCAAAGCTGTCACCGTGGTCAAGGTGAAGAGCGATTGGAATGTCAGGATTCTCAATCACTGCTGCTTCAATCATTTTTATAAGGTATGTATGGTTTGCATAGGCGCGAGCTCCTTTGGATACCTGCAGTATAACCGGGCTTTTTAATTCGCTGGCTGCTTCTGTGATACCCTGCACGATTTCCATGTTATTTACATTAAATGCACCTACGGCATATCCGCCATTATAGGCTTTTTCGAACATTTCTTTTGTTGTAACGAGTGCCATTATTTTCTCCTCTCTATGGTTTCAATCTACGATATTGTTTTTATTGTGACTATTCTGATTCATAATCAACGATACTGCTATGAATAGCCACAACTTATATTTTTCTTTACTTCAAAAACTCTTTCACAGACTCTGCAATTCCTTTTCCGTCAAGTCCAAACTTCTCAACTAAAGCGGTTGCAGGACCGGAATAACCGAACTGGTCATTTACGCCAATACGTTTTACTGGCACTGGATATTCTTCTGACAATGCTTCGCTGACTGCTCCGCCAAGACCGCCGATTACGGAATGTTCTTCTACAGTGACAATCTGGCCTGTCTCTTTTGCGGCTGCGACAATGAGTTCTTTATCTAATGGTTTAATTGTGTGGATGTTAATTACTTTTGCATCAATGCCTTCTACTTTTAAAAGTTCTGCGGCATCCAGAGCGGAACTTACGCAAAGACCAGTTGCAACGATTGTTACGTCTTTTCCTTTTCTTAAAGTGACACCTTTTCCAATTTCAAATTTGTAATCTTCGTTATCATTAATTACTGGAACTGCCAGACGGCCAAATCGCAGATAAACAGGACCGTCCATTTCATAAGCGGCTTTTACGGCTGCTTTTGCTTCTACATCATCGCTTGGAACGATAACAGTCATTCCTGGAATTGTTCTCATAAGTGCGATATCTTCATTGCACTGATGAGTGGCTCCGTCTTCACCAACAGAAATACCTGCGTGAGTGGCTCCGATTTTTACGTTTAAATGAGGATAACCGATGGAGTTACGAATCTGCTCAAATGCACGTCCTGCAGCAAACATTGCAAAGGAACTGGCAAATGGTACAAGACCTGTTGTGGACAGACCTGCGGCGATTCCCATCATATTTGACTCAGCGATTCCACAGTCGATATGTCTTTCCGGGAAGGCTTTCTTAAAAATACCTGTTTTTGTCGCACCTGCTAAGTCAGCATCTAATACAACAAGGTTCTCTTTTTCTTTTCCAAGCTCTACGAGAGCATTTCCATAGCTTTCTCTGGTTGCGATTTTCTTTACTTCTGACATAATGCTTCCTCCACTTTTTTAAGGTCTTCCATTGCGATGGCATACTGTTCATCATTTGGTGCGGTTCCATGCCAGCCAGCCTGATTTTCCATGAAAGAAACGCCTTTCCCTTTGACGGTTTTCATAACGATTGCAACTGGTTTTCCTTCTACTTTTCGTGTTGCCTTAAATGCTTCGTCAAGCTGTTCCATATCGTTTCCGTCTGCTACATTGATTACTTCAAAGTTAAATGCTTCAAACTTTTTATCGATTGGGTATGGAGAACATACATCGGCTACATTTCCGTCAATCTGTAATCCATTGTTATCTACGATGACAACGAGGTTATCAAGCTTTCTGTGTCCGGCAAACATTGCTGCCTCCCAAACCTGACCTTCCTGAATCTCTCCATCACCTAAGAGAGTGTATACACGATAGTCTTTTTTATTTAATTTTGCTGCAAGTGCCATACCGACTGCTGCGGAAATCCCCTGTCCAAGAGAACCTGAAGACATATCAAGTCCTGGTGTGTGCTGCATACATGGATGACCCTGAAGATGGGAACCGATGTGGCGGAGTGTTGTTAAATCTTCTACTGGGAAATATCCTCTCAGTGCCAGTGCTGCATATAAACCTGGTGCTGTGTGGCCTTTTGATAATACAAAACGGTCACGGTCTGGATTTTTCTCATCTTCTGGGTCAATGTTCATTTCTTTAAAATATAAATAAATAAAAACATCAGCAGCAGATAAAGATCCACCTGGGTGACCGGATTTGGCTGCGTGAGTGCCGGTTATAATGCCTTTTCTTACTTCATTTGCTTTCTTTTGAAGTTCTGGAATTGTCATATTGTTTCTCCTTTTTTATGTAATAAACGAAATGCAGTACCCCTTAAGAAGGTACTGCATCCTCTATAGCTCCTTTTGATAAGGGGGGGAGTTTAAATCTTATGCAAATATATTTTTAATCTTGTTCACAAGCGGCAATGCACTGCTCATGATTTTACTTGTACTCATTTTTACTACTTTTTTGCCTTTAAAACGGTCGCTTTCGCGAATGGATGTGTCTGTAGATAATACTACGCAAACTGCTTCTTTGATTTCCTCTTCGGTAAGACGATTTTCAATTCCGCCTGCGCCCTGTGTTTCTACTTTAATATCAACACCTAATTTTTCCCCTGCAATCTGTAATGCTTCTGCTGCCATATATGTATGTGCTACTCCTGATGGACATGCTGTAACTGCTACTACCTTCATCTTTTTTCCTCCTAAAAAATCTCAATATCAAGATCGATATCTTCAATATCGTCCAAATTCTCTTCTACTTTTTCCGGTTCTACATAATCCGGTTTTAATATTCTCATTAAAACGGCAACCACAACCGCTCCAATCAATGCTCCTGCTACATATCCGATTCGATTGTCTACGACAGGAAGAACAATCAGACCGCCCCACGGTGCATGATTCTGACATCCGAATAAGAAACCAGATACACAACCTACTGCGGAACCAATAACATATGTTGGAATAACTCGAATCGGATCTGCTGTTGCATAAGGGATCGCTCCCTCTGTAATTCCCATGCAGCCCATAAGGATTGCTGCGATTCCTGAATCTCTTTCTTCAGGCGAGAATTTTTTCTTGAAAAGAATTGTTGCAAGGCCGATTCCTAATGGAGGAACCGCTCCTGCGATACCTACACCACCCATAAGATATGGAAGTGTGTCAACCTGTGTCTGAGCAAATGTATAAGCTACCTTGTTGATTGGGCCGCCCATATCGACACCAACCATGGAACCAAGTAAAATTCCTAATGGGACTTTTGCTGCTCCGGATAAACTGTTAAGACCATTTGTCATCATTTCCATGAGAGTTGCAATTGGCTGTCCAATAACAAATACCATCAGTCCACCAGCTACGATCGTACCAAGCAGCGGATAAATAAAAATAGTTAATAAAGATCTGTAAGCTGGTGGCAGTTTAATTGTTTTCTTAAGAAAACGAATTGTGTAACCTGCGATAAAACCTGCAAGAATACCACCGATAAATCCTGCTCCAATCTCTTTTGCAAGATAAGCACCTATCATACCTGGAGCAAGTGCCGCCTTATCTTCTATCGCATATCCGATATAACCCCCCAGAATTGGGATAAATAAAGCAAGACCTGCCGCACCAATTTGGTTTAACTGTCCTAAGAAACCTGTTGTTGGCTGTGCTGGGGTTCCAAAAATCGTTCCATTTAACATAACGGAAAGTGAAAAATAAATACCACCAGCTACTACAAATGGAATCATCCATGATGTACCTGCCATCAATGGCCCCATAATCGCTTCTTTAATCTTTTTTCCCTTCATACTCGTTCTTCTCTTTCTAAAAAAATACTAACTAATAACTATACTGCAGCTATTCAGAATCCGTTTATGAGGCTTCTTCGTGATGTTTATTTTTATCCTGAATAGTTACAAGATAGTAACGCAACTATCGATTATAATAAATCTAAATCAATCTTATAATAATTTTTCGCTTAATAACTGATATAAGGCATCCTCATCACTGTTCTTAAGTTCGGCTCTGAATTCTTCATGCATCAGCATACGGGACAACTTGGATAAAATCTGGAGATGAAGGTCATTGCCCTCTCCCTCTTTTACTGCGATCATAATAATAAAATCAACTTTATCGTTATTCTCTGTTTCCCAGTCAACTGGTTTATCCAGTCTTGCTACTACAAGTCCCGCCTCCTTCACAGCTTTACTTTTGCCGTGAGGGAGACCGATTTCAAAACCAATGTAAGTCGAAAATACTTCTTCTCTTTTTAAAATATCTTCGTAGAAAGCATCTGTATCTGTCAAATATCCTTCCACTTCAAACTGCTTTACCATCTTTGAAAGAATTTCGTTTTTGGTCATTGCTGATGTCTCGTGGAAAATGCAATTTCTATTAATAATCGGCAACATATCAATCTTTCCTTTCAATCACTTTTAATCATTCTTAATTTCTTTCAATACTTTTTAATTATGTATTAATTTTTCCCTTTCGTTGCTCTCAATTATTTCTAATTGAGAGCAACACTTCTTAATGATTTATTTCTGGATTGCTTTCTCGATTCTGGATGTAAGTCCCTGCATGTTAAAGCAGCGAACGTGTTTGTCCATTTCTTCTTTTAACTTGTCGACGATGTATCTCTGTCCATTGATGTTGATAGATTTTAAGTTAGCCATAAGCTTGTTGATTTCAGCCTCAACTTCTGGTTTGGAGAATGTGTAATGTCCACATAACTCTGTAATCTGTAAAGCTGTCGCGTCATCTAATGCTTCTAAGTTACTCATATCAACTTCGTCTGTAAGCCATTTTTTCCATTTCATGGAGTAGATAGATGCATGAGTGATAACTTCTTTTAAGTTAGATGGCTCTTTGATTTCTCCTAACTCAGCGAACTTAGCTTCTGTCTTTTCGAGTGTTAATAATGCCTGTGTCTCGATTGTTCCGAATGCTGGAGCAACGTTCATAGCTGTGATTCCAAGTGGTAAATGAGCTAATAACTTATCTTCGCTTAAGTAGTCACCGTTATGCTCTTTTAAGCCTACGCCGTATTTCTTAGCGATTCTTGCTAACTCTTCAGAGTTGTCATAATTGAAATGTCCAACGTTCTTTGTAAGACGAGTAAGAGTTCCTGTCTGTCCAACGATGAAGATTGGCATTGGGAAGTTTTCATGAGTATCTGCGTACTCTTTTACTCTCTTAATGAATCCTTCGTAACGGTCCATAGATGTAAGACCACCTGCTGTTTCCTCTGTACCAACTTCGTACTGGATTTCTTTTTCGATGCCATATTCTTTTCTTACTTCTTCACAGTACTCGATAAGTTCGATTGTTCTTCTGAATACTACGTCAATGTCAACTACCTTTAACATTTCTGCTGGGTCTTTTGTTGGGTCGATGTGAAGAAGGTCAAATCCGTTTAAGATATCTGCTTTATAAGATTTCTTTGCAAGTTCCATTGCCTCAGCTTCTGGAAGCTTATCATTTCTTTCTTTATCTCTCTGCCATGGTCCGCCGTGGTCACGACATAAGTAATAAATGTTGTCATAATCGATTTCTTCGCAGATGGCTTCAATATGCTCTTTAAATACTTTCTGGTCTGCGTTGAAAACGTATCCACCACCGAATTCATAAGAATCAACCTGATTACGGGAAGCGATGTACATCAGTGGGTAATCTTTTTCTTTAGAGCTTTCAAGAGATGCTCTTAAAAAGTTTTCAGACATAGGTCCGATTCCTAATAATGTGCTTCTTTCCTCTGCATTAATTACATACTGTACTGCATCTTTAATGTTAATCTGTTTTCTCATTGTTATAATCTCCTTCTCTAATAATTTTTTAATGTTGAGTTTTTAAATATTGAAGTTTTACTATTGAGTTTCAAATCAACTTAAGATACTTGACCGGTCTCATCTTGTTTTTGATTTGTGCTACGTTGTTGTTTCTTGATGGCTTTATTATAGATTCACTTTACATTTTCAAAAAGATAAAACAAAAAGAACTTTTTTCTACAAAAAGATTACGTAAAAAGTTTTGTAAAAAAAATTACACTTTTCTCACGTAAAAAAATTGGAAAGAAAATTTACAAAAAGATACACGCTCTAGCCGTTGTAAATATATGGTATAATACTGGTGTGTTAATGGAAAAACAAAACTAAATATGGTATTATATCGTTAAATATATTGGAGGGGAAATATCATGAAAAAAAGAGGAAAAGAACTTCAAAGACACCTCTTAACCGCAACATCTTATATGATTCCTTTTCTTGTCGCAGGAGGTATCATTTACTCTCTGGCAATACTTCTTAATGGAAGCACCGCATTTCCCGCCGACAGCATTCTTTATAAACTAAATATTATCGGTCAGGCAGGACTTGAATTATTTATTCCAGTATTAGGCGGTTACATCGCTTTCAGCATGGCAGACAAGCCCGGGCTGGCTCCCGGATTTATCAGTGCTTACCTGGCAAAAGAAATAGGAGCAGGATTTATTGGCGGAATACTGGCAGGTTATATCGCCGGATTCATTATGAAACAATTAAAGAAAGTTCCCATTCAGGAAAAATATTCCATTATGAATACAGTCTTCCTGTATCCATTAGCTGGGACATTACTCTCTGGTGGGATTATCGTATTTATAATTGGAGAACCAATTGCTGTTTTTATGCAAATGATGACAAATGGACTAAACAGTATCTCCGGTATGACAAAAGCCTCCCTTGGCATCATCCTTGGAGCAATGACCGGCTTTGACTTAGGCGGCCCTGTTAATAAAGTTGCTTATACATTTGCCCAGACCCAGATCACAACACTCCCATATCTTATGGGAGGAATCGGCTGCGCCGGAGCAGCTCCAGCCATTGGTTCGGGAATCGCAACGATTCTTTTTAAGAAAAAGTTTAATACCGCAGAACGAGAATCCGGCAAAGCTGCCATTCTTCTTGGATGCCTTGGTATTACAGAAGGAGCCATTCCATTCGCACTTATTGACCCGGTTCGGATGATTCCTATCTATATGGCTGGCTCCGCCGTTTCGTGTACTACAGCTTTTTTACTTGGATGCATAAGTCATGTTCCGTGGGGAGGGCTTATTGCTCTGCCACTGGTGGAAAGGCGAATTCAGTATTTTGCTGCGATACTTCTTGGATCGCTGGTGGTTGCAGTGTTGACGGGAATTTTTAAGAAACCTTCGAATGAGATAAATTTTGATGACATTGATGTGGATGATATTGATGTAGATGATTATGAACTGAATTTCGATGAATAGAATTCTGATTTGTAGGAGTGTATAAGACAGACGAATCCCTGAAGTCCATAGTATGCAAAAAATGACTCTTAATGCCCGCCCGCATTAAGAGCTTGCTCTAAGGCGCATTTTTTGCATACTATGGACTTCGGGGATTCTGTTCGTTCTAACCCTACAAACCAGTTGAAAAGGATTTGATTTTTTGACTCTTCTCAAACCTATAAATTAGTGCTACTATTCATAGTAAGTTATATAAAATTTTTAAGTCTGTCAAAGATAGTAAAAAAATAAAACAGGAGAAATATTATGAAAATAGTAGCAGTTACATCCTGCCCTTCCGGCGTGGCTCATACTTATCTCGCAGCCGAGGCTCTTAAAATGGCAGGAAGGAAGTTAAATGTTGAAGTCTTTGTGGAAACACAGGGAGCAGCAGGGATTGAGAATCAGCTTAATAAAAAAGATATTGATGAAGCAGTTTGTGTTATCCTGACTTCGGATACTACGATAAGAAATGAAGAACGATTTAAAGGGAAAAAAATTCTTCGAATGGAAGCAAATAAGATTATTAGCGATTCACTGAAATTAATGAAAAAGATTAAAATTACATTTGAATAGTCAATTCTGATCTGTAAATCCAAGAATACTCCGGCATTCTTGCTACGAGATGCGCGTCGCAATTTGTGAGAAATTTTGCCTGAATGAGGGCGGCGTAGCGAGCTACGGCAACTGAATGAAGGCAAAATATACCGTAAATTGAGGCGCGCAGGCTGCTGGAATGATTTTTCAGACACAATCTAGCACAATCTAACTACGGTAATCGCATTTCTGGCATTGCACCATTTCATTTTCGCTATCTTCTTTGTAAAAAATATCTGACCATTGGCAAATACTTTGTAAAATAGGTATAATTAATTTTCCTTTTTCTGTTAATGAATATTCTACTCTTGGTGGAATTTCGTCATAAGATTTTCTCTCAACAATTCCATCTTCCACTAAATCTTTTAAAGTCGATGCCAGCACTGCGTCTGTAATATTGTACATTTCTTTACGAAGCTGACTATAACGCAATTTCTCATTTGCAGCCAGTACGCATATGATGCGAGACTTCCATTTGCCACCAAATATCGCCAAGCCGTATTCTAAAGGGCATCGGATATCCTTTACATACCAATAGATTTTTATGTGTTCTCAGAATTTTCTCCTACAGCGCTATTCCTTTCTTTGGAACAAATAACCGACTCATATCGGTATGTTCTAACTTAAGCAACGAAATTTTTTTATCAATCCCTCCAGCATATCCTGTCAGACTACCATTTCTGCCTACAACACGATGACAGGGAATGATAATAGAAATTTCGTTATGTCCTACCGCACCGCCGACTGCCTGTGCGGACATATGTGGCGTATTATTTATTTTCGCCATTTGTCTGGCAATTTCTCCATATGTAATTGTCTGTCCATAAGGAATCTCCAATAAAATCTGCCATACCGTCTGGCGAAACACAGAACCAGCTGGATGAAGCGGCGGAGTAAATTTCGGCTCTTTACCTGAAAAATATATATCCAGCCATTTCTTTGTTTCTATTAAAATAGGTGTTTCCTGTGAAATATATTCTTTAGGAAGTGTGTTAGCAAAATATTTCTGACCTTCAAACCACAGACCAATAAGACCAATTTCATCCGCAGCCAACAGAATATCTCCAAGCGAAGAGGCATATGTGCAAGTATATATCATATTTTTTATCATTCCTTTCAAAAAACATCTTATCATGCTATGATTATATCTCAATTATATTATCAGATTATATTCAAATATTATAATAAAGACGGTGCAGAAAAGGGAACTTAGTTACTATTTAATTCATCCTTCCAGCCACAGCACAGAAGCCAGTGAACTTCATAAGCCATATTTGTGGTCTCGGAGCAAGTGTTGGATGCGAGCGCGTGGAGCGAACATTCAACGCGCCGCGACTAAAAGCACGAATATGACTTATGAAGTTCACTGGCTTCGTCTGTAGTTTGTCTAACGAATTAAATAGTAATTCTCAAACAGCCAGTCTTCAAGTGTATTTAGATTATTGTCGGAGTGTTCCACTTCTCTCGCATACCTCCAGGAGATTTCCTCCACGTCTTTCATGGAAAGGGTTTTTCCATTTTCCAGCCAGCGCACAATTAAGAATTCCTGTATCCACCGAACGGAAAACAATGCCATTTCCATCTTGGAGCAAACCATATCGTCATAGACTGCTCCACAGAAATAAGTATAGACAAAGAACATCATAAGCTGCTCACCTAAGTTCTCCCATTCTTCTTTGTAGTTACTCAATGCTCCATACATTTGGTGAAATTCTTTGCAAATATTTTTATAAGTTTTTTCGTTCTCCTGATAGAGCCACTTTTCGGCTCCATCAAGTATCTGATTCCACTCTGGACGAAGACGTTCTAATCCTCGAAGTAGTTGCAGTTCTTTTTTCTGGCGATTCCATTGATGGAGAGAGGCTGCATCTGCTCCTTTTTCAGAAAGATGTTTTGAGATAAATTCCGAAAGGCTGCCTTCTTTATGATGGCGTTCACATTCTCGGAGAAGATCGTCTGCATCAAATTGCCGTCCCTCTTCTATACAAGTCTGATAACTCTCTGCCAACTGTTCGGATGCTGCCATACGAAGCGTCAGTGAAAGAGAACGATCCTGCAAGATAGCAAAGAGAATATCACGGGTATCTTCAAGCTGAGAAAACATCATAAAATCAAATTCTTCGAAGTCATCCTCCTCATCGGTTTCCTCTTCTAAAAATCGAACTGGCTCTTTGCAGGACAGAATAATTTTTGCCGCTTCAGGACAGGATAAAGACAGGGATAATTCTCTAAGTCCTTCATATTCTTCTGTGTGTCTTGGATACATGCGGCAGGTATCACAGAGTGCATCTGGTCCCAATGCCTTGTAGAGATCACACAAATTTTCATCATTTAAAAATGCACAGCGGCGCTTATTCTGGTAAAAATATCCTTCTTCCCAGTCAATCGAATTGCGCAGAATTTTTCCAAACTCTCCAGGCTCGTTTCCATATCGCTCCAGAGACTCTTCATCTATCATAATCTGCCATCCTGCGCAGCAAGTATCTGGACAATCTCCTGCTGTGCAGGCAAAACTGTCATAAAAATGTGGTTTTAAATATCGCATTGTTTTTGTTTCCTTTTCTTTCTAAAATTTCTATAAGCTATTTATTACTATTAAAAAATATCTTCTAACCAAATCATAAGAGACAGTATACCACAAAATACTGCTTTTCTTTATTAGACAAAACTGATGCCTGCAAAGAGAAGCGATACCCTATATTTGTGGACTGACAGTGGCTGAATTTAGTTGAATTAAATAGTTATTCCTTTCAGAAGATTATAGACATCTTCTACATTTTTTTCTTTTAAGTATGACACAAAACTTTTATGCAGCAGATTTCTTGACAAATTCGCCAGTACCTTCAAATACTCTATATCCGCTTTGGCTTCTTCTACCGCAATCAACACTAAGAAGTCTACATATTCTTCTTTTCCCTGATTAACCGCCCAGAAAATAGAATTCTTCAGCCGCAGGATGCAAATTCCAGTATATTTGACCTGTTCACTTTTTCCGTGTGGGATACTGATCCCATTCCCGATGCAGGTAGGATAAATTTTTTCTCTATCATAAACATCCTGGCAAAACTGATCTTTGTCTAACAGGTACCCATTTTTATATAAACAATCTGCCATCAGACGGATCGCTTCTTCACGATCTGCAACATCTATATCAAATATCATACATGATTTCTGAATTATTGGTAACATTGTTCCACCTCTTTCTCGCATTTATCAACTAGCATCGTTACCTCTACATTAGTTTCGCATTTTTGTAGCTCTGTTATAAATTCTGTATCTTCAATCATTCGCATCATACGGATAACTGCTGGAATATGTTCTTTTTTATCTTTACTCGCCAGGCAAAAGATTGCATTAACGCTTTTTTCTCCAAAATAAACTGGCTCTCTTGTTACAAGAAGACTCATGCAGCTTATATTAACACCTGCGGTCTCGCTTCCGTGTAACAGAGCAAAGACACCATCTGTCACTGAATAAAATCCCTGTTGTTCCATCCCCTGAATGATGCTGTCATAATAATTGGTGTCAATATATCCCTGCTGTTCGAGCATGGCAGTACAGTATTTTACAGCAGTTCTCCAATCCTTCATTCCATCAATGAGACATATATTTTCCGTCTGAAGTAAATCGCTTAATGCATAGTACTTTTCGGGAATTCTTACCTGGGCGAACCCCATTTCCTTCTGAATAATCTTCATAACGTGGTTTTTATCCTCATTACTCAGGAAATTAAGCTGACGTTCAATCGCCAGAAGATTTGTAAGACTTTTTTTCTTCTGCACACCAAGATTTTTTAACTTCTGGTAATCTTCTTCATCCAAAATAACTTTTACCTGGACTGCCGGAACGGGTACTGACTGACTGATTTTGATTGTGGAAACAATAAGGTCAATATTCTTCCAATTATCGTAGTCCGAAAGCTTATACATCGGAATAGAATCAACAATATCAATTTGAAATCCGCTAATCAGCGCGTCCTTTACTACCGTCGTAGTTCCATAGCCGTAGCCACAAATCAAAAGAACATTTTTACTTTGCTCCCGCTTCATTCTCCGAATACTTCCGATAAAGAAAATAGACAGATATACAGATTCATTTTCGGTAAGATTTTTCAAATATTCATTTTTATCAATAATTCGCAGTAAAGTTTCATGAATATAGATTTGTTCTTTTGGAATAAAAAAATCTACATTAGAATCTAATTGATGCCCGATTCTTACTCTCTCAAGCATTGGTCCTAAATGATTGAGCAGCCCCTTCATTAAAATTCCATCCTGCAGGAAATTAATTCCCAATTCTTTTCCCATTGCCTTAACAAGATTAATCGCAATATCTTCTATTGTTACAAGATCCTGATGAATATCTAAGTTCACATACCGGTTCGTGTATTTTGTAAATCCAGATAAAATCTGAACCTCTTCCTCCTCTAACTTGCGGCCGATAATTTCCTCATACCCCGACACTGCATTGCCAAGTTCTCCTCTCTTCCCCCATTCTTTTGCCGGGAAAGGCTCTCCATTCAAAAGATACCATGTATATGTAATAATATTTGACACATAAAATGTAAATGACTCATCACTGAAAATCCAGTTTCTCTCCCGAATCAGATTCTCAACCCATTGCAGTAATCTCTCAATGCTCAAAGTTTCAAAAATTCTTTCGATTTCCTCCTTCATTGCCTTTTCAAAATCACCTTTTAGTTTCTCGTTAATCAATATCGGAATATATTTCTGCATCTCTTTTACACGAAGATCATAAGCTCCATCCAGTTTTCCTTCCAGATAAAACTTCCTATCATATTCTAAAGTAATTCCATACTGGGCAAACTCGTGCTTAATCGTATCTAAATCATTCTGAATCGAACGCCTTGAAACCTGCATTTCCTCCGTCAGCTTTCGGATATTTAACCATCGAATATTAAATAAAATACGGAACTGAATAACCTGCTTTCTCTCTTTTGAAGAAAAAATGTACTCGCCTTCCTCCAATATCTGATTTAAATCCAGCTTATCCGGCACCATAAGCATACCTTTTTTTAATTTCTGAATCTCTTCAAATCCGGACAAGCTCAACTCATCATTAATACGCTCTATCTCATACCTAATTACTCTTTCCTGATATCCCAGCTCTTTTGCAATCTCTTTATAACTTGCCAGCCGCTCTTTATTTAAAAACTGAATTACTTCTAATGTTCTTTCTTTAATCATTTGCAATTCCTCCAGCTCATACAAAAAAATACTTTTCCCCACTTTAATATTACAATAGATGCCATCCGCAAAAAAGATAAAAATTTAGAAAAATAATTTTTCAAAAGTTTCCTATACTTTTACTTTCTTTTTTGTTTCTCCTCAAAAATCTTTTCCGCTTTTTCAAACATTTCTCTCGAAATAATCGGCTCATGATGATTTTTAATAATCACAAACTCCTCCTCACCCCGATTATATTTTTTCTCATGAGAAAGATAATCCGGTGTAAATGTCTTCTTCTGCACCAAATCCCCACAATATTTTTCATTCTGCAAAATACGCAAAATCACTGTATTTCTCCACTTTTTGCTCCGCATCGGGTAAATACCTTCCTCTAGTAACTCCCTTGCAATAGTATGTGTACTTTTCCTCTCCTCAACAAACTTATAAAATATTTTCCGAACTACTTCAGCTCCTTCTTCATTTACATACATTTTTCCATTTCTCACATCATAACCAAGCATACTCCTGCCAAAAACAACACCCTCTTCCATTCGGCGTTTTTGACCCCATTTCACTCGCTCCGATGTTTTCCGGCTCTCTTCCTGGGCAATCGATGCCATAATCGAAAGACGTAACTCTGCATCTCCATCTAATGTATTAATCCCATCATTTAAAAACAAAACCCCGACTCCCACCTTGCGAAGTTCTCTTGTATAATAAATACTGTCAAGCGTATTTCTCGCAAAACGGGAAATCTCCTTTGTAATGAGCAAGTCAAACTTCCTCTGCTTCGCCTCCGCAATCATCTGATTAAACTGTTCCCTCTTCTTCGTACTCGTCCCCGAAATCCCTTCATCCGCAAAAACTTTATAAAACTCCCATTCTTTCTTTTGCTCAATGTAACATCGAAAAAAATCGCACTGACTCTCAAAAGACTGCGCCTGCTCCTCCTTCTCTGTCGAAACACGACAATAAGCCGCAACTCGCTTTTTACCTGAAAAGGATTTTTCGCTCCTATATTTCTTTTGCTGGTTTAGACGCTCATACTTATTCATATTCATAAAGCTGAATGCTCCTGAAGATGTTGCTCATCCAAATATATGAGGGCAAACTCTAATTGTATTCCCTCTTTGATGCTTCTGTAGGTACTGAAGAGTTAAATCATATTGAGATGGTTTGTACAATTGTTCATCAGCTTACCCGCAATTTGACGGTACAGCAGATTAAGGAACAGGGATTTGCGGATTATTATGTTGACCATACAACTGGTATCTACCCAGTTGCGGCAAGTGGTACTCCATGGAGTGCAGATACAATGCAGTCCACCGGTGATCCAATTACTGACCTTATGGAAAATATGGCTGCGGAACAAAAAGCACGTACTACTTACGACAATATTCTTCGCCTTGTAAAAGATGACCCAGATGTTTATGATGCGATTAAATTCCTGCGTGCAAGAGAAATTGTACACTTCCAGCGTTTCGGTGATGCACTGAGTAGTTATACAAACAAAAATCCTCTTAGAAAATAGACTTATATATTCCATTTAATTTCGATTACGTCCTCATCAATTTCAATTCGGTCAATAAGAATATCTGCGATACGCTGTTTATCTTCTAGGTTTAAATCATCCCACTTATCAACGTAATCTGTAATCTTATCTAACTTTGTAGATATTTTATTACTATTCTTCTCAACTAACTTTTCCTGTAAAGAACGCTTTTCATTATCCAGTGATTCAATTCGCTGATTGATATAGTTCATCAAAGATTCATTTGCATCAGATACCTTTGCAACTAACGAATCTATCTCCTTATCAATTTCCGCAATTCGAACTTTGCTGGAATTATCTTCTGCCGGAAGTACTTCATCCAGCTCATTTGATAAATATTCAAATTTAGAAAGCTGCTTCTTCATTTCATTTAGAATATAATCCTCAAACACATCTAAATAAATAGTATGTCCTGCACCTTTACACATTATGGAATATCTTGCACCTGAACACTGAAAATATTTTCTGGCTTTAGACTTAGTAACAACATATGCATATCCGCACTTCTTACACTTTACTTTACCTGCAAGCCATGTTCTCTTAGCCTTTCTCAATTGAGCTAACTGCCTGTTTTTCATAATTTTCAACCGACATTTTAGCCACACATCCGAGCTAATCACACCCTCATGTGGTGCAATTACAACGTCTCGTCCGACTAAATCATACTGTTTCTTCTTCGTCTTATCTGCATTCATTCCATTATAGAGAAAGATACCATTCGTACCTATAAAATCAGATGCAGGATTTATGATATTAGACCCCTGACTTTCAAAGAAATTATATACATCTATATCTGCCTTTACATAAACAGGATTCCTTATAATCTCACTCAATCTGGCAGTACACCAAGCCGCTCCTCGCTTCTCTTTAAAACCCGATGCAAGCAAAGCTCTCATAACTGCTCCTAATGTCATTCCCGGCTGAGAATACAATTCATAAATCATCTTAATAACTGCTATTTCTTCTGGCTCTGGTATAAATACAGATGCATGAATACCGTTCTGAATCGTTTCTTTTAATTGAAATCCATATGGTACTCTACCACCCATATAATATCCCTTATGGCTCTTACTATAATAAGCATCTGTAACACGCTTTTGAATTGTTTCTCTTTCCAACTGTGCAAATACAATTGAAATATTCAGCATGGCATTTCCAATCGGTGTGGAAGTGTCGAACTTTTCCGTAGAGGAAACAAACTCTACACCATACTTCTGAAAAGTATCCATCATTGTAGAGAAATCAAGAATGGAACGACTTATACGGTCAAGTTTATATACAATCACCCTTTTTATCTTTCCATCCTTAATATCCTCCATCATCTTTGTAAATGCAGGTCTGTTTGTGTTCTTTCCACTAAAGCCCTTATCAACATACTTTTCATACTCTGCCCCATGAGTTTCATATTCACAGAACTCCAACTGGCTTTCTATTGAAATACTATCTTTTTTATCTAGCGACTGCCTTGCATACAGGGCATCAATCGGATACATTTTATATACCTCCTTTACCATGTGAAAAGCAGTCACTCTCCATACAAATAGTATAACACAAAGCAACCGCCCTGCATCCATTTTATGTATACTTTTTAAACACCGTATACAAATCTTTTCTCATGCTTCTACTTATCTGGCTTTTCACATTCTTCGCATATTCTGGATGTCTGCTTACTACACGGAAATTCATCTTATTTACATGAATCTCTTTTAATTCTTCAACTCTCTCTGTTATTTGATTCATACAAAAACCTCCTATACATCGTATTGAAATCATAAGTTGTCTTATGACACATCATTAGTTATCTAAAAGTCCGTCAGCACTTTGATTGTTTATGTAAATACACCTCTTATTAGCTTCTGGTCTTTCATAAGAATACTGTATAAATAAATATAGAAGTCCTACTATACAGATTATCTTACCGCTTTCCAGTAATGCATTCATACAGTGCGTTTAATGGGTCTATATATATACAATACACTCTTCTCTCTTTATATTTCGTCATATAAGTTCCAGCATCATGTTTCAAAAGGTCTTCTTCATCTAAAATGCGGGCAACTTTTTTCATATTTACTTTCATATTGAGGTGCTTTTCCAAACCATATTTCAAAGCTGCTTTTGTCAATATACACGCTCTATCCCTAAAGGTAATTTCTGTCTTAGTAAATTCATAACTATTCTCATCTTTATAGGAATATATCGAATCATCATGCCACGCTTCATATACTGCTTTTATATACCTTTCATCTTCTCTAAGCAAAAGATTCATCATATTCTCTTGCTGGCGTTTTTTCTGGGTAATAAGAGCCTCCTGCAACTTTGAAGTGAATCCTATATCAGAATTACATTCATATTTTTCATAAAGCTTTGCAATAATCTGAAGATAACCGCCACTTTCATCAATACGAAGCCTCTCCCCATTCATTAATAAGCTTTCATACTCCGTCCGTATATCCTCTATTACTGCCTCTCGATTTTTAAATAATTTGGTAATAAAACTGCAAACTATCTGAGACATAAGATAACTCTTTCTCTGCAATTCTGTTAGGGTATTCAAATCCACCTTACTTTTTTCTATCTCAACCTGTAATGTTCTTCCTTGAAGGCTCTCTGCTCCTCCCAAATATTCAGAAGTAACAAAGACAACTGCACTCTCTTTATTATTTTCAATACAGCGTACTGCCGCATCAATCATATTAATCTGATGATTATTTTTATCTCGGCTCTCTGCTGGGTGATAATCTTCCAAAACAAAGGGAAATCCATAGCATTCTTGTATTCTCCGTACTGTATTCGGTATTCTGTCATTAACTAGACTTGCTATGAAATCCACCTGTTTTTGAGGATACAACATCGCTTTTACTAAAGAAGTCTTATAAGATGCTGTCCTTCCAAAAACATTTATACAAACTGCTGGATTATACCCTGCTTCTATGAAAAATGGTTTTGCCGCAGCCAAAAGCATCCCTGAAAAAAGTATCTCACTAACTCCCGGACAGACATTCAAATAGTTTTTAGCACATTCTGATATAGGAAAGACCATTTGATTATGATACGGCTTCCATCTTAATCTTGTGATGTTTTCAGGAGTTACTATTTCGATATCTGTTTTAGAATCTTCCAAAACCATATCTCCCAATGTAAGGATATGCTGTTTATCTTCTAAAACAAAGAATCCATTCGATTCTACCAATAGCCTTTTCACAATCTTCGCCTTTCGGCTGGTCTGCTGCAATCGAAGCAGCAGACCCTTTTTTTGTTTTCTGTTTAAACCAGCATCAATAATCTGAGGCCATAAATCGAAATACGAAAGATTTTGAAGATTGCTTACTCTCTGAACATCCAGCTTTTCTCCATCAAAGGTAGTAGCCTCTATGTCATAAGCCTTCTTCACTCTCTTTCCCGTTTGAGAAATGAAGTAATAAATAGTAAGAACTCTGACATCAAATTCTGCCACTACTTCTTCTCCGTCAAGTAAGCCCTTGCTCGGTACAAACTTCAATTCTTCCCCCATTATCTATACACCTCTTTCTCTGAATACTTAGTCATATCCGCATCTATAATATCCTGCCTTTGACTACTTGTGTGTTGCTGTGGTAAATATGGAATATCTTTTCGTCTACTTCTTCCTTGTCGTGCAAAGTCATAAGGATTTTTTCCATTTTCATACCGCTCACTTCTCAGCATATTTTTTAACTTTTTACGAGTTTTTTTACTACTGGAAATAACCTTTGTCTGACGATTTATTTTCTGAGTTTTTTTCTGTAATTTTCCATTTAATTTCTCAACTTGTTTCTTATGCTTTCTCTCTTTCTTGTCGAAATCATAGCTTAATTCCCCATACTTTTCCTCTAATTCTTTCGTATATGCTTTAAGCCCTCTATACTGTTCTTTTTTCTTACTAAGCTTTCGCTCTAATTTTTTATTTTTCTCCTGACAAACTTCGAAAGCTTCAATAACAAATGATATATCTCTCATTAATGTAGCAATAAGCTGTTTATCTTGGTTCTGCCTTTCTGTATTTTCTCTCACACAAGAATCAAAATCATCATAGGAATACTGTGGCTTTCTCCCAGATTCTGTATGTCTATATTCCTCTACTTCCTTTTTAATCATATCAATATGTCTGTTTAAATGATTTTTAGTTGCTTTCATTATTTTCTTCCTTTCTTATCTTATATCTGACATTCTATTTTAAAGTTACTACTTCTTTGAATATAAGAAGCTATTTCGTGGAATTCCGGATTTCTTCACTTGCCTGTTATTATAAACGGAAACACTCCTAAACTTAACCCGACCAAAAAATTATTTTTCAGTCGGGATGTCAAAATTATAGTTTATATATATTTTTTTACATTTTTATCTGCATAACTACAAAAGACCACTACTAATAACATTCTTCTTATGTTATTAGTAGTGGTCTCTCCCCAACTTTTAAACTACATTTTTAAACTGAGAAATATACTTTCCATTATTAATTTCATTAAATTATCATCATTAACCTGCATCATTTCTGTTAGTGCCTTATCTTCTTCTTTAGTTACTCGCACTTCTGCTAACTTCCACTCTAAATTCATTATTTTATGTAGAAATACATTATGCAATATCTCTTTGCTAGACTGCTCAGAAATCAAATCATTAAATAACTTTTCGCCTTCTTCACCTGAAGATTCTTCAAAAATCTTATTCATCTGCTCCTTTTTCTTCGCATTCTTTACATCATCCTTATTTAAAATATAAGGCTTCTGATCTGGACTTGTTTCAATCCCTATTGCATTCAACTTATCTTGTTTATCAGTAACATATTGGTTCAGTATTTCATGTTCCTCTTCTGATAATCTAGCAAGCTTCTCATCAAATTCATTACTTCTATATTCGTTCATTCCTTTATAGATAGATATACATTCATTTGTAATCAGTCCCAATACTTTACAAAAAAAAGCATTCCAGCAAATATAATCCTCTGTTCCTATTCTAAATCCTGCGGAATTATATACATCCTCTTGTTCCAGCATATTGTTTTCTATATTCATAATTTGTGATTTTATAACTTCCATTTGTCGAAAAACATCTATCCTCGTCGTGTTTTTCATAACCTGGTTTATATACTCCAGTTCTTCTTTATCAGGATAATATTTTTCAAACAATTTCTGCATTTTTTGAATAATATCTTCCAGAGTCTCCAATCTGCATTTATCAAATTCGCCTTTGGAAATATGTTCTTTCGGTTCGTTTTCCTCTGCATTTAATAAACCTATAATCAACTCTTTATCTTCCTCAAAAAAAGCATAGGAACTTTTTAATATTTTTTTACCCTCCTTATCTTCTCCTCCCTTAAAACAAAATGCATATTCAACGACACCCAATGCCGATAAATAATTATTGAAAAGGGTTATAACATATTCCTTATGCTTATCACTGGAGCCTTTTTTATCGTCAATATCTTTTACTTGCTCTATATCACTCCCTGTTTCTTCTGGATTCACCTTTTTCTGATAACTATTTCGTATCAGTGGTGCCCAATCTCTTAATCGTACCTTACATTCTTTTTGTTTCTCCATATATTTAACCACCTTCCCCATTTTTCTTACTTACAGTATACTTCTTTTTCTTATTGAATTACAGAAAACTTTTAATATTTTTTATTTTTCTACACAATATGGGAAATCTCCCATCTCAGCAAAATAATAAAAAATAATTATCCTCCAAACACCTTCCTAATTAATTTAAAGGAAGGAGTTTTTATTTATGGATATTA
>ENA-ORUN01001129-ORUN01001129.1-human-gut-metagenome-genome-assembly--contig:-NODE-1129-length-28123-cov-12.161180_pt1 | contig 28123 bp, 26 predicted proteins | sample MGYA00242080_ERZ509209 | MGnify/ENA primary metagenome ERZ509209 (study PRJEB26280, sample SAMEA2338786) | human gut metagenome | biome: human gut; feature: human-associated habitat; material: faeces... | reverse complement strand
TTTCCCCCCCCCGCCGGCAAAAAGGTGGCGCTGGTGGGCAGCAGCGGCAGCGGCAAATCCACCATTACCAAGCTGCTGCTGAAGTACTACGACCCCGAGGACGGCGAGATCGATGTGAACGGCGTGAATCTGGCGGAGTACAGCAACCACTCGGTGCGCCGCGCCATCGCCTATGTGCCCCAGAACGTTGAGCTGTTCAGCAAGACCATCTACGACAACATCCGCATCTCCCGCATGGACGCTACGCTGGACGAGGTGAAGGAAGCTGCCAAGAAGGCTGACGCGCACGAGTTCATCCGCCACCTGCCGCTGCAGTACAACACCTATCTGGAAGAAGCCGGCAACGGCCTGTCCGGCGGTGAGAAGCAGCGCATCGCACTGGCGCGTGCCTTCCTGAAGGACTCCAACCTTTACATTCTGGACGAGTCCACCAGTAGTCTGGACTTTGCCACCGAGACGCTGATCTTCAACATGATCTACGAGCAGCTGGCAGACCGCTCCATGCTGATCGTGGCGCACCGCCTTTCCACCATCCGTGACTGCGACCTGATCCTTGTGATGGATCACGGCAAGATCGTGGAGCGCGGCAACCATGAGGAACTGATGGCAAAGGATGGCCGCTATGCCGAGCTGTGGAATATGCAGCAGGGCATCTTCCGCAAGCGCAAAGCCGAGCCTGCTCCGCAGGCAGTTGCCGCTGTGGTGGAAGAGGACGACGACGGCGAGTCCATCACCTACTGACCGCATCCGCAGCTCTTGCCCGGATGCAGCATAAGCTTTTTTCCCGCCCGGCGGGAAACCGAAGAATGCCTCGTTATGGTGTGCCCGGAGGCAGACGCTTCCGGGCACCTTTTTGTTCCGGCTTACATTGAAAAAATAACAGGATTAGGGGTAATTTACTATGAACGAGATCAAAGTTGCTGAAAACAAGACCCTCAAGCTGACCAATGTTCTCTCCCGCGTTGTGCAGCCCGAGGAGCTGGCAAACCTGCCGGTCATCCTGACCCAGATGCAGAACTTTATGAAGAGCAACGGCGCACAGCCCATCGGCCCGCTGGTGCAGGCTATCGTGGAAGGCACCGGCCCGGACCATATGCCCGTCATGTACATGATGCAGCAGGCCACCCAGATGATCACCCAGATGGAGCCCGGCTACCACATGGACGCTGTGCTGCGGGTAAAGAACTGCTTGTACGCCCACTTTACCGGCCCTCTGGCCTTCAACCAGCTGGCCACCGCCAAGCTGCAGGTCCTGGCTTTTGAAAACGACATCAAGCTTAGCGGCAACAGCTACACCATCTACGTCAATCAGGACGAGGACGACGGCGTGATCGACGTGTTTATGGAGACCAAATAATTATGACAACGACCATTCAGAACCTTTCGGATCTGCAGGACCGCCGGATCATGATGGACAAAAAGCTGCCCCCTTACGGGTACGCCTTTGTCATTCTGACCGGGCTGTTCATGATCTTTCTGGTGATCTGGAGCACCCAGACCAACCGCATCTATGTCAGCCAGAACAGCGGTGTGGTGCAGGCCGCCAACAAGACCTACATCATGTCCAGCTACTCCGGCTCCATTACCGAGCTGTATGTCTCGGAGGGCAGCTATGTGAACGAGGGCGACCTGATCGCCCGGCTGAAGAGCACGGATCTGGATATGCAGAAGGACACCCTGCAGAGCCAGCTGGATATCTACCAGAAGCAGCTGGATCAGTACAACAAGCTGCTCAAGTGCATTCAGGACGACACCAACTACTTCGACGAGACCAGCGCTGAGGATCAGCCCTACTACTACCAGTACCAGACCTACAAAAGTCAGGTAGCACAAAAGACCTTTGACGCTTCTACCTATCAGGCTGCCGGCTACTCCGACACCCAGATCAAGGCTTTGATGGAGCAGAACCAGAGTGAGTTGGAGTCCCTATACTACTCCACTATGCAGTCCATCTCCCAGAGCATCAACAGCGCACAGGTCAATGTGGACAACCTGCAGGCGCAGATGGATTCTTTGAACACCGGCGCCAACGATTACTTCATCTATGCGCCCACCTCCGGCGTGATCCACATGGACACCCCCTACAAGGAGGGCATGGTGCTGAGCGCCGGCTCTGCAATGGCTACTATTGCCAGCGAGAACGACGATCTGGAGATCGTGGCCATGGTGTCGGTGAACGACCGTCCCCTGCTGCACGTAGGCGACCCCTGCAAGATTGCCATCACCGGCCTGTCGGAGTATTCCTACGGCACGCTGACCGGCACCGTCACCTCCATTGACAGTGATGTGACCTCCAGCAACAGCACCTCCTACTACAAGATGACCATCAAGCCCGATGCCACCTATGTGGTGAGCCGCAGCGGCGACAAGGTGGATCTTGCCAACGGTATGAGCGTGACCGCCCGCGTGGAATACGATCAGGTCACCTATTTTGAGTATGCCATGGAGGCACTGGGCGTGCTGTTCCGCTAAAAGCGGACTGCACAGCACGGCAGGATGCCCCCCTTTTACACCACCCCAAAGAGGTACAAACAACATGATTCGAACCGCAAAGAAACTGGCCGCCTGTGTGCTGATGCTGGGTGTGCTGGTATGCGGCACCGCCCTGAGCGCTGCCGCCGCCGGCCTGCCTGTTGAAGCGCAGAACGGCGTTTCACTGCCCTGGTCCAAGGATGTCCCTGCCGAGAGCATTTCCACCGGCAGCTACTCTGCCAATATGCTGCTGGGCGCTTCCCAGCAGCTGTCCCCCGTGGTCAAGCCCAGTTACAGCACCGACTCTGTGGTCTTTTTGACCGATGACAGCAGCGTGCTGACCGTAAGCAGCAGCGGCGTGGTGCAGGCTGTGGGCGTTGGCACTGCCACCATTACCGCAGCCGCCGGCAACCAGATCTGCGCCTACACCATCGTGGTCTCCATGGACTCCTCCATGATCGTGACCGAGATGGACCTTTCCCTCTCCTCCAACACCATCTATGTGGGCAACTCGGTGTCGGCTTCGCTGCAGGTGCGCCCCAGTTCCGCTTCCAACTACGCCACCGTCACCCTGACCTCCTCTAACGAGAAGATCGCCACGGTGAACAGCTTTGGCCGCGTGACCGGCGTAGCGCCCGGCACTGCCACCATTACCGCTGCCTGCGGCTCGGTGGTGGCCACCACCACCGTTACGGTGCTTGCCCTGCCCACAGACTCCACCGGCACAAGCGGCACTACGTCCAGCAACAGCGGGCAGGTGATCACCCCCAGCACCAACTACATCGTGCTCAAGCCCGGTGCCACCCGCACCATCACGGCTAAAGCCACCCCTGCCAGTGCATCCCAGTCCTTCACCTTCAAGTCCGGCAACAGCAGCATTGCCACGGTCAGCCCCTCGGGCGTGGTCACGGCGGTGGGCACCGGCTCTACCTCCATTACCATTTCCAACGGCAAGGCCACTGCCATGGTCACGATCATCGTGAACCGCTCGGCAGATGCTTCCTCCGGCAGCGACAACAGCAATGCCGACACCAATACCCCGGACGACAACACCTCCATCCCGCTGGACCCTGTGGTGCAGACCATTCAGGACAGCACGGAGGATCAGGTGGTGTTCAACCAGTCTGAGGTGCCCATCGTGACCGGCGAGATCCTGAACGCCCTGCGCACCACCGGCAAGACCCTGTGCGTGGTGGGCGACGGCTACACCATGAACGTTTCCGGCAAAAACGTAAAGAGCACCACCAGCGAGATCGACACCGCCATCACCTTTACCGAGAGTGAAGAGGGGCTGGAGTTTGAGCTGGACAACGGCCGTGCCCTTCCCTGCGCGGTGCAGCTGGAGCTGGATGTGAGCACCTACTCCCGCCTGTACCTGTACAACACCATCAGCAACAAGTGGCAGTACCTGAACAGCTACAAGGACGGCGTGATCACCGCCGACACTGCCGGCCGCTACCTGCTGACCAACCAGAACCTGCGGTTCGGCAATATCAACTGGTCCTTCTTCATCGCCGGCGGCGTGGTTGTGATCCTGATCGCCGTGGTCTACATCGCGTTCAAGAAACGCTACTGGTTCTGGTAAGCGCCCCTGCTCTTCCCGCATATAACAAGCCGCCCGCTGCACACCATTTCGTGCAGCGGGCGGTTTTGTGTTCTATTCTTCCCTGTTACTCCACCGTTACGCTCTTGGCAAGGTTGCGGGGCTTATCCACGTCGCAGCCGCGCAGCACCGCCATGTAGTAGGCGAACAGCTGCAAGGGCACGATGAGCTGCAGCGGCATCAGGATGTCGTCGTACTCGTCCAAGCGGATGACCTCGGTGGCAACGCCCTCCGGCACTTCCGCGTCCTTGGTGGTGAACAGCAGCACCCGTGCGCCGCGGCTGCGGGTCTCCTTGGCGTTGGAGATGGTCTTTTCGTAGACGTTTTTCTGGGTCGCCAGCGCGATGACCGGCACGCCGTCCGTGATCAGGCTGATGGTGCCGTGCTTCAGCTCGCCTGCGGCGTAGGCATCCGAGTGCACATAGCTGATCTCCTTCAGCTTCAGGCTGCCCTCCAGCGAAAGGGCGTAGTCGAACCCACGCCCGATGAAAAAGCAGCTCTGGGTGTTCACATAGCGGCTGGCAAGGTACTTGATCTGCTCGCAGTCCGCAAGGCGGGGCTTGATGACCTCGGATGCGTGCAGCAGCTGGGCGGTGTAGTATTTGGTCTTTTCCTCGGTCAGCTGCCCGCGCGCGTAGGCCAAGCGCAGGGCAAACAGGTACAGCACGCACAGCTGCACCATATAGGCCTTGGTGGACGCCACCGCGATCTCGGGCCCGGCGTAGGTGTACATGACGTAATCCGCCGCCCGGGCGATGCTGCTGCCCACCACGTTCACGATGGCAAGCACCGGCACGCCCCGGCTCTTAGCCAGCTTGAGGGCAGCCAGCGTATCGCTGGTCTCGCCAGACTGGCTGATGATGATGACCAGATCCTCCGGCTTCAGGATGGGGTCGCGGTAGCGGAACTCGCTGGCGATATCCACCTCTGCGGGCACCCGCGCCAGCGCTTCGATGGCGGTCTTGCCCACCATGCCGGCGTGCATGGCTGTGCCGCAGCCTACCAGATGCACTGTGCCGATGCTGCGCAGCTTTTCGTCCGTCAGTTCCGGGATGCGCAGCTCCGGCAGACCGTTCTCCACCCGGGGGCTGACCGTTGCCGTGATGGCGGCGGGCTCCTCGTTGATCTCCTTGAGCATAAAGTGGGGGTAGCCGCCCTTTTCGGCTGCTTCCATGTCCCAGTCTGCGGTCAGCTTTTCGCGCTCCACCGCCTCGCCGAACTCGTTATAGAAGCGGATGCCCTGTGCCGTGCACACCGCCATGTCCCCTTCTTCCAGCACGCTGTAACTGCGGGTGTACTTGAGCAGCGCCGGGATATCCGATGCCACAAAGTTTTCGCCCTCGCCCCAGCCCACGATGAGCGGGCTTTCCCGCTTGACCGCAAAGATGGTGTCCGGGTAGTCCTTGAACAGCACCGCCAGCGCATAGCTGCCCCGCACCTTGGCAAGCGCAGCCTGCAAAGCCTGCAGCGGCTCGCCCTGATAGCAGCTGTCGATGAGCTTTACCAGCACCTCGGTGTCGGTCTCGCTGGTAAAGGTGTAGCCTTTGGCGACAAGGCGTTCCTTCAAAGCGCCGTAGTTTTCAATAATGCCGTTGTGCACGATGCTGACCCGGGGCGTGGAGTGCGGGTGGCTGTTCACATCGCTGGGCTCGCCGTGGGTCGCCCAGCGGGTATGACCGATGCCGCAGCCGCTTTGGGGCAGCGCCAGCTCTTCCAGTTTGCTGCGCAGGGTGGAGAGCCGCCCCTTGCTTTTGACCACGCGGATGCCGTCCCGCTGGGTAAGCGCCACACCGGCAGAATCGTACCCGCGGTACTCCAGCTTTTCCAAACCGTCCAGCAGCACCTGCTGGGCGCTGCGCATCCCGACATAACCTACAATGCCACACATACAAAATACCTCCAGACCGACTGCGGCGCGCCGAAATGCGCTGCTGCACAGTCAGTTTCCTCTATCAAAGTCTATGTTCTTGTATGGCTTTCTTTGCAGGGTTCTGTTCCGGTATTGCTGCCGGTTTTTGCCCTGTTCTGCGGCTGGTATAGCCCTCAGCCGGAGAAACATCCGCCGAATCTTTCGATGATCCCTCTCCTCGTCACCCTCACGGCTGTCACCCGTGTGGCCCGGCGCTTTGCGTCAGCTTGCGGTACACATTCCTTCTTTCAAAGTTGTTTGGGGCTCAGTGCATCCCCAGCATTTTATGCAGTTTGGGCTGCCACTTCAGCTTGTACAGCAGCAGCAGATTGCACAGGGCGCGGTCGTAAAGGGCAAACGCCACGTTACCCATAGCCAGCGTGAGCAGAGTCATTGCCAGCGCGGTGGTGCGCAGCTCCTGCGAAATGCTGCCCGCCGGCACCAGCACCAGCAGCAGGCCGTACATCGCCAGCACCGCCCCGTTGCACAGCAGCAGCTTGCACACCAGCTGCAATGCCCGGGGGCGGATGCGGTCGAACCGGGGCTTTACCAGCGGGTAATAGCCCAGCAGCACGGTGAAGATCAGGGCGATTTCCTTATCCGGCACAAAGAGCAGCCCCAGCAGGCTGACGGCGGCGTACGCCGTCCACGCCATGGTGATGCCGCACTCCATGCACACCGTTGCAATGAGAAAGCTTGCCACCGCCGGTGCGATGAACATGGCAATGGGGATGATGGTGCCCAACAGCATCAGTGCCACGCACAGTGCCGCTGCCATGCCGCAGTAGGCCATGGCCCAGCTTTTGCTTCTTCGCTTCTTCATGGGATCTCCCACTTTTCGGTATCTACATCCTGCTCCAGCGGGTAGACCGCGTGCTGCAGACCTAAGATCATGATATTGTTCAGCAGGGTGTCATTCAGCTTGAGATCCAGCATCTTGTACGCCCGCATCAGGTCGTTGACCGCTGCCAGCGCCTGCCGCCGGGCGTTCTCTATGGCAGCAGCCTGCCCGTTGAGCTCGTTGACCACGAACACGTTGTACTGGCCGTTGCGGCGGTCGGCTTCAAAGCGCTCGGCCTTATCCAGCAGATAGAAGATGCGGCCGATGCAGCTGCCGATATACCGCATACTCTTGCGCTGGTTGGGGTCGTCCGTAGCCAGCGTGGAGTACAAAGCGCCGTAGACGTTGCTCATAGGTTCAGCCGCAAGGGCGTAGTTTTTGGCGCTCAGGTTCATCTGCACCACCGCCTGCTCCCGCTCCTGCGCAAACAGCCGCTCCAGTGCCGGGTTCTCCTGCCGGGCTTTCTCGTAGGCGCGGCGCAGCAACAGCTTGTCCTCTGCGCGGCGCAAACGCTTGACCGGGCGCAGCTCGCTGTACTTGCGGTCCTGCAGATTATGCCAGCCCATCAGGATCTCCGTCTGCGCCGCCTGCCGGATGCCCAGCGTCTGGCACATCATGCTGCGCCGGAACGGCGTGCCGGGCATCCGCTGCCGTTTGCAGGTGGGCATACGCCCCGCCAGACTGTCGGACAGGATGGCAAACAGCACCCCGTTGGTGCGCAGCAGATGGCAGGCGTAGAAGCCGTAGGACTTATACATCTGCCGCCGCACCCCGCGGAGATAACGCATATAGGTGTTGTAATCCCGGATCGTCAGTTCCGGCAGATAGGGCCGCATCCGTCCCTTCATATAAGCCAGCCATCCTTTCTGTACAGTTTTTGTATCCTGCGGTCAATAAGGTTAGTATAATCCTTTTTGTTCGGCAACGCAACTGCCGGATGCAAAAACTGCCGTAATTTGTCATTATGCCGAATTTTGTGAAATCTATTTTTCTATTAAAAACACCCGCAGACCGTCTCTTTTCAGCAAAAGATGATCTGCGGGTGTTTGTGCCGGATTTTCCCGGAAAAAGACACACTTTTTCAGTGCAATGTCTGCCGGGCGGGCAGTCAAATGACCTTACTTCTTTTCAAAATGGGTGCGCTTGCCGTCAAAGCCGGATTTGGGCATGGGCTTTGCCATCTTTTCGGTCTTGGGGGCGTTATAGTACATATACAGCTGGCAGGGGATCATGCCGTTGTACATCTTGCGGCGCTTGTTGGCGCGCTTGCCGTAGTGCAGTTCAAAGTCCATATCGGCGGTAATGGCGTACAGCCCGGCGCAGGGGCTGGCTTCCATCTGCTGTCCCAGCGTGCGTGCCAGCTTGGCAGCGCCCTCAATGGTGCCCAGACGCTCGCCGTAGGGAGGGTTCGTCAGCACGATGGCCTCCGGCTTTGCGGCAAAGGTGGCAACATCCGCCACCTCAAAGTGGCAGCGGTTCTCCACACCCGCCAGCTTGGCGTTGGCGTTGGCCTGTGCCACGGCGGCGGGGTCGATATCGTAGCCGTAAGCTTCAAAGCCCACGTCCAGCTTGGACTCTGCCAGTGCCTTCTGGCGCTGCTCTGCCCACAGGGCAGCGGGCACAAAGCTGTAGCGCTCGGCGGCAAAGCGGCGCTTCAGACCCGGGGCAATGTTCATGGCCTTCTGCGCGGCTTCGATCAGCAAGGTGCCGCTGCCGCAGAAGGGGTCCTCCACCAGGCTGTCGCGGCGCACACGGCCAAGGTCAGCGATGGTAGCCGCCAGCGTCTCACGCAGGGGGGCTTCCATGGCGTTGCGGCGGTAGCCGCGCTTGTGCAGACCCTCGCCGGTGGTGTCCAGCATGATCTCGCACACATTTTTGCGCAGCATAAAGCGCACCTTGTACTCCACGCCGCTCTCGGGCAGCACAGTGGTGCGGTGACCCTTCATCAGGCGCTTGACCACCGCCTTTTTGATGACGCTCTGGCAGGCGGGGATGCTGGTCAGCTGGCTGTTCAGGGAAGAGCCGGTGACCGGGAAGGCAGCATCCGCAGGCAGAAACTCCTCCCACGGGATGGAATACACGCCGTCGAACAGCTCGTCGAAGGTGGCGGCCTTGTAGCGTGCCAGCAGCAGCATCACGCGCTCCACGGTGCGCAGGTTGAGGTTTGCGGCAGCGATCATCTCTGCCCCGCCGCAGAAGCTCAGACGGCCATCCTCCACCCGGATGTTCTCTGCGCCGATGCGGGTCAGCTCAAATTTAGCGGTGGATTCGCACCCGAAAAAGCAGGGCGCGATCAGTTCAAATTTTGCGGGCATGGTAGTTCCTTTCTGTTCAGTCCCGAAAAAACAGACCTGTCCGACCGGGGACAGGCCTGCCTGTGTTCCTTGTGATCCCAGCTGATGCGATGGCTCAGCGGCCGCGGCGGCTGCGGGGCGCATAGCCGCCGCCCCGGCGGTTGTTGGTCTCGTGGTCGAGATCCGCCATCTTTTCCTCGCTCTGGCTCTTGAAGCGGCTCATCATGTCCTCAAAGCTCAGGTTGTCGGAGCGGACGGGTGTCTTGGGCTGCCACACGCGGGGAGCCGCCTCCCGGGCAGGGCCTCTGCCGCCTTCACGGGGGGCACGGCCTGCACCGCGACCGCCGGAGCGTCCGCCCTCCTGCCCATTGCGGAAACCGCCCGGACGGGGGCCTGCGGGGCGGCCTTCCCGGGGCTGACGCGGCGCCGGGGGCAGCAGCCGCTTGATGGACAGCGCGATCTTGCCGTCCGGTGCAATGTTGATGACCTGCACCTTAACTTCATCGCCATCGTGCAGCACAGTGTTGATATCCTGCACGAACTCGTTGGATACCTCGGAAATGTGGACCATGCCGACACGCCCCTCCGGCAGCGCTACAAATGCGCCAAAGGGCTTTACACCGGTCACGCGGCCTTCGAATACGTTCCCTACCTCAATTGCCAAAACTCAATACTCCTTGTTTTCCAAAACTCTTGACCCGCCGCGCGGTCAGTTGCCGGTCACATCCACAAAGATGCGCTCGTTGGGTGCGGCGTAGTTGTAAGAGTCGCGTGCGACCCATTCGGTGATCTGGTCGGCATCGCCGCTCAGTACGCGCTGCAGTTCCTGATTTTCCGTCTGTTGCTGCGCCACCTGTTCGTTCAGTGTTTCCAGTTCTGCCCGCTTGGAGCTGATGGTGACCTGATTGGAGATATAAGCCGCCAGCATACTCAGCAAAAGCAGCACGAAAAACAGGCGGAACGCCATGGTGACCATTGCATTCTTTCTGCGCTTCTTGCGTCCCGTATTCGTCATTGCCTTACGCTCCTGTCTGAACAGCAGACCTTCTGCGTCTGTTCTCTTACTTTGATACGTTTGAATTATACAACAATGCCCGCTGGTTTGGCAAGTTCTTTTTGGATTTTTTTGCGGTTCTTTCCGCGTTCCGGCGTAATTTGCGGGCAGTTTTCGCCGCAGCGCGGCGGCGGCGCACAGGCTGCACCGCAAAACGGCGCAAAACAGCCCCGATCCCCCGCCCCAGCGCCCGCAGCGGGATGCCCAGCACCCCGGCAGCGCAAAGGGCAGCGGCAAAGGCTGCCGCCGCCATGTACCATCGCAGCACGCCCGCTTTGCTGTACCCGGCGGCGTAGCTCTGGCACGCCAGCAGCACCGCGCCGGAAAGCAGCACGTCCGGCGCAAAAGCCGCCCTGCCCCGCACCGGCAAAAACGCCCGCGCCGCGCCAAGGGCAGCGCCCAGCACGGCACAGGCGGCAGCTTCCTGCAAAAGCCGGGCGGGCAGCAGCACCTGCACCATCAGCGCAGCAGCCGGTGCCAGAAGCCCCCGGCTGCGCGGGCGGCGGTATACTCCAGCCCGTCGAACCGCCCGGTCAGCTTTGCTTCCCCGGCTTCCAGATCCAGTGTCTGCATACTGATCTGCGCACCGGACAGGTGCAAAATGCCCTTGCCGGTCTCCAGCGCGGCGCTTTCGGCGCTGCAATGCAGCACCCGCTGCACCCCGGTGACGGTCAGCCTGCTGCGGCTTTCTAAAATCAGGTCATGGGGCAGCGGCGGCTTTGCGGCAGCTTTTTCCATAGGCAGTCCCCCTCTGCCTGCATTGTATGCGGGCAAGCAGGGCGGTTATTCCGCGATCACCTCGTACATCTCGCGGGCAACGTCCTTGGTGCGGGGCTCTTCATCCGAGAGCACCCGCACCTTGATGGGACGGTTGCCGAAGGTGACCTCGATGATGTCCCCGGCGTTGACGGCCTGACTGGCCTTGGCCACCTTGCCGTTGATGAGGATGCGGCCTGCATCCGCCACCTCGTTTGCCACGGTGCGGCGCTTGATCAGGCGGGAGACCTTGAGATATTTATCCAGACGCATTTGGGTCGTTCCTTTCTTTTCAGCAAAAAAGCCGCCGAACCTTGTGCAGGCAGCGGCGGCGTGACAGAACCGATTACAGGGTGTCCTTCAGGGACTTGCCGGGCTTGAACACGATGCTGCGGGAAGCAGCGATGGTGATGGGCTCGCGGGTGCGGGGGTTGATGCCCTGACGCTCGGCGCGCTCGCGCACCTCAAAGGTGCCAAAGCCGGAGATGCTGATCTTTTCGCCCTCGGTCATGGCCTTGCCCAGTGCCTCAAAAACGGCGTTGACAGCCTGCTCGGCGCTCTTCTTGCTCATTTCGGTGTTTGCCGCAACCTGTGCGATCAAGTCGGTCTTGGTCATATTATTTGCCTCCATCTGATTTTGTCTTGAATTCTCTCGTTCTATCGGAGCAGGTCATTCGACCTGAGTACCGCGTTGTTCCTGTTCCAGACACTGCTGTGCAAAGCGCTTGGATGCAAAGGTCAGTGCTTCCTCTGCATCCACCCCCGCAAGCCGGGCGGCGTTTACCGCTGCAAACAGCAGCTGGCCTGCGGCTTCCTGCTTTGCGGCGGCGTCTGCCGTGGCAAAGTCCTGCACGGCGGCTTCCAGCCGGTGCTGTGCTGCGGCTGCATCCTGCTGCCCAAGGCCATGCCCGGCGGCACGCTTTTGCAGCTTTTGCGCCCGCATGAGCGCGGGCAGCGTAGCGGGCACGGTGGCCAGCTCGTCAGCAAGGGTGGTGCGCCCCTTTTCCTTATTTTTGAGCGCATCCCAGCCATTTATACCGGCGTTTTCCGCTGCGGAGGATGCAAAGATGTTGGGGTGCCGGAACACCAGCTTTTCGCAGACATTGCGGCACACATCCTCAAAGGTAAAGCGTCCCCGCTCTTCCTCTATGGCGGCGTGGAACACCACCTGCATCAGCACGTCTCCCAGCTCCTCCCGGAGCAGCACGGCGTCGTCTGCATCAATGGCTTCCAGCGCTTCGCAGGTCTCTTCCAGAAAATTTTTGCGGATGGAAGCATGGGTCTGCACCTTATCCCACGGACAGCCGTTTTCCGGGTCCCGCAGGATGCGGATCACCTGCAGCAGCTGCTCCGCTGTATAGGGCGGCTGTGGGGTCCAGTCCAGCACACGTTCCATCTCCTTTTGAAAAGATACTGTAAATTGTACCGCAGCTGCTGCGGTTTTTCAAGCAAAAAACCGCAATTTTCCAGCATTTTTCATGGTTTTCTGCGCTTTTCACAAAAACAGGACGGCATCCTGCGGGGGATACCGCCCTGTTGCAGTTTTTTCCTGTTTTCAGCTTACAGCTGTGCGCCGCACTTATTGCAGAACAGCGCATCGTCCGAGACGGGCGCGCCGCACTGCGGGCAGGTCTTGCGGGCAGGCTGGGCGGGCTGTTCCGGGGCAGCTTCTTCCTCCTCCACGGGAGCTTCGTAGTCCACCTCGGCGGCTTCTGCCGGGGTCAGGGTAGCCTTCAGGCGGGTGATCTCCTGCTCGATGGTATCGATCATCTCGATGTATTTATCCACCAGCGGCTGGTTCTCCTCCTTGCCCTTGGCAAGGCTGTACACCAGTGCACCCAGCTGACGCTGTGCCTTGAGCAGCTTGCCCTGTTCGTTGACCAGCAGCGCCTGCGTCTTGCCCTTTTCAGCCAGATCCATGGCAGCGTTCTTGCCCTTTTCGGCATATTCCAAACCCATTGCTTTGATCTTGTTAAAATCCATAAAAGACACCTCTCTTATTCTGGCAGTATATTCTCTGCAGATGGCGGCGCATCCTGCGCCATACCGGAGTCGTATCCTCATTATAGCGCAGCGTTATGGCAATTGCAACGAATGCACCGCAATTTTTACAGTTTGGTGCTGGTTTGGAAACAAATTTTACGCATTTTTCACCGGTTAGGTGCGGCTGGCTGCCGTAGAACTCGCACAGCATACTGTCGGCGGGCAGCAGCTCCAGCGGCAGCGGGTCCACCTGCTCAAAGCGGCGGGCGGTCTCGTCCCATAGCTCGGCGTTGTGGCCTTCCAGCGTGAACTGACGGCGCACCTCGCCCAGCAGCCGGGAGATCAGTCCCAGCTCGTAGGTAAAGGAAGTGTCCAGCAAAAAGTCTGCGGTGGTCTTGAAGCCCTTGATATACCGCGTTTCGCCGTCCAGCACCCTGTCCCACATGGAAAGGGTCTTGGCGGGGCTGCGGCCGCGGGCTGCGGCGTCCCGCAGGGTGCGGCGGCACAGGCGGATATCCTGCGTATTGATGACCCGGCGCCCGTCGATGCAGTATTCCTCCCGCAGACCGGCGTAGATGCGGTAGATCTGGTCGTCCGGCACAAGGCCGGTCAGCTCCGGGTTCAGAGCATGGATGCCCTCAACGATGCACACACCGCCCTGCAGATCGATGGGCTCCACCTCGGCAGAGCGCTGCTCGGTGGCAAAATCGTAAATGGGCAGCTCGGTCTTGCCGGTCTCGCTGAGCTGGCGCAGGCACTGCTTGATAAGGGGCAGATCCAGCGTTTCAAGGTTTTCGTAGTCCAGCGTGCCGTCCGGCATTTTGGGGTAGTAGGCAGCGCCTTTAAAAAAGTTGTCCAGACTGACCACCTGTGCCGGGGTGCCCTGCTGCACCAGCGCCTTTGCCAGACAGTGGGCGCTGGTGGTCTTGCCGCTGGCCGAAGGGCCGGTCAGCATAACGATCTTTGCCCCGGAGCCGCGCACCTTCTGGGCGGCATACTGCACCCGCCGGGCGTAGCTGTTCTCGCTCAGCTGTGCCAGCGCCTGCGGGCTGCGGGCTGCTACGTTATAAAGATCTATTTCAACCAGTCGTTTCGGTACCCAGATCGTGATCATAAAACTCAGCCACTCCTTTTTTCCGTTCCAGTACCTCCGCAAAGCGCTGGATATACTCGTTCGGATACTTAAAATTGAAGATACGCTGCATCCGTTTGCCCCCATCGGCCACCAGTTTGGTGCTGCCGCCTGCACCCGCCGAGAGGATGGTCTGGACTTCCTCCATGATATAGATATTATAGTAACCTTCGTGACCCGGCTTGCACCAGCCCACGTTTTCCAGATTCTGCAGCGTATTCTTCTGCCGGTAGAGGTAATAGGGGCGGTAGCCCGCTTCTGCCAGCAGATGGCATTTTTCCAGCATGGCGGCTACGTCCGCGTAGTCGTTCTCCTTCTGATCCTCGATGACGATGCGGGACGCCCGCTTGAGGGTAAGGGTGTGGACGGTGATGTTCTCCGGCTGCAGGGCAATCGCCTGCCGCAGGCTGTGCTCAAAGCCCTCCACCGTATCCCCGGGCAGACCGGCGATGAGGTCCATGTTGATATCCTCGTGCCCGGCGCGGCGGGCATCGGCGTAGCAATCCAGAATATCCTGTGCCGAGTGCTTGCGGCCAATGTTTGCCAGCACCGCGTCCGAGAAGGTCTGGGGGTTGATGGAGATACGGGTAGCGCCGTATTCCTTGATGACCGCCAGCTTTTCAGCGTCGGTGCAGTCCGGGCGACCTGCCTCCACGGTATATTCTACGACCTTAGCCAGGTCAAAATTCTCCCGCACGGTGCCCATAAGCTGCCGCAGCTGGGCGGCAGAAAGGCTGGTGGGCGTGCCGCCGCCGATGTAGATGCTGCACAAGGTCAGCCCAGCACGCTCGGCCTGCACCCGGATCTCTGCAACCTCTTTGCACAGGCAGTCCACATAGGGCTGCACCAGCTTGCGGTCGCGGTCCAGATTGCAGCTGACAAAGCTGCAATAGCTGCACCGGGAGGGGCAGAACGGGATGCCGATATACAAACTGTACGTCTTGGGCGCGCTGCCCAGCTGCAAGATTGGCTCCTGCAAGTCGGCAATTTCCTTCGCCATTTCGTATTTTTGCTCCGAGCAATCGAACCGCTGCAAAAAGAAGCGGTCGATCTGTTCTGCGCTCCACCCGGCGGCGCGCTTATCGTGGATAAGCCGCACCGGGCGCACACCGGTCATTTTGCCCCAAGGCGGGCGGATGCCCGTCCACTGGCGCAGCAGGTCATAGGTCAGGCTGGCAAGGGCAAACTCCGGCGTTTCGCCGCCCTGCTCCACCGGCAGCGGCAGCGGAGCTTCCAGCGTTTTGCTCTTTTCTCCCTGCCGCACCAGCACCCGCAGACCGGTATCGGTCTTTTCAGCCCACAGACAGTCCTCGGCAGGCTCCGGCGGGGTCAGGGTCAGGGGTGCCATGGGGTAAAACAGGCGGGCAAGATGCTCCACCTCGTACCCGGAGGGCAGCCCAGTGATATAGATCTTCATGTCGTTCTCTCTTTAAAAAATGTCGTTGCCGCCGCGCAGGGCGCTGCGGATATAGTAGTTGTTGTCCAGCTCCGCGCCAAAGGTGGAAAATTCGCCGTGGCCGGGCAGCACCTGTGTTTCGCGGGGGATGGGCAGCTGTGCCAGCTTGCGCAGGCTGTCTGCCATCTGTGCGCTGCTGCCGCCCTCAAGGTCGGTGCGGCCGATGCTGCCCGCAAACAGCGTATCACCGCAGAACAGGTGCTCGCCGCACAGCAGCACCACGCTGCCGGGGGTGTGGCCGGGGGTGTGCCACGCGGTAAAGCGCAGCTCGTCCACCGCGATCTGCTCCCCTTCCGTGTAGCCGCAGTCCGCAGCGGAAAGCGGGTACATCCTGTCCCCGGCAAGGTCTGCCTTTTCACAATAGAGGGCGGCGTTCCACTCCGCCTTCAGGGCGGCGGCGCTGCCCACATGGTCGTAGTGACCGTGGGTGCACAGAATGGTGGTAAGGGTGGCGTTGTGCTGCTTTAAAATTTCATCGTAGCTGTGCACCTCTGCCGCCGGGTCGATGACCACGGCATGGCCCGCATCGGAGATGAGCAGAAAGGTGTTGGTATACAGCGGCGGTGCCGCAGGAATGTGAAAACCTTGCATGGTTACTCCTTCTTTTTCCACTCGTCGGTATCAATGATGATGGTGCAGGGGCCCTCGTTCACCAGCGACACCTGCATATGGGCGCCAAACTCGCCGTGCTGCACGTCCTTCAGGCCGTGTTTCGCCATCTCGGCAAGGAACAGCTCGTAGGCATCCACCGAGAGCGGCGGCTTTGCAGCCTTGATAAAGCTGGGGCGGTAGCCCTTTTTGGTATCGCCGTAAAGGGTGAACTGGCTGACCACCAGCGCGGAATAGCCCAGATCCCGGGCGCTCAGGTTCAGCTTGCCCTCGGCATCCGGGAAAATGCGCAGACCCGCGCATTTATCGGCAAGTTTGGGCACGATGTCCAGCGTGTCGGTATCCCTGACCCCCAGCAGGATCATGATTCCCGGCCCAATGGCGCGGGGCTCGCCGCCTTCCACCCGCACACTGGCGGAGGATACGGCCTGAATAACTGCTCGCATTGCGTTAACTCCTTGTCACCTTGAGCACGTCCCGCACCTTGGAAAGGCGCGCCACCACACGGTTGAGGTGCTCGGTATTGTTGATGCCGATGGTCAGGCTGACCACGGCACAGTTGTTTTCTACCTGACGGGCGTTCATGGCATAGATGGGCACCCGGATATCCGCCAGTGCGCTGAGCACGTCCTGCAGCAGCTCGTTGCGGTTCAGGGCAATGATCTCCAGCCCGGCCTTGTAGCTGTCCTTGACGCTGTCTGCCCAGTATGCCTTGACCCAGCGGGGAGCGTTGGAGGGGTCCTTCATGCTGGCAACGGCGTTGGCGCAGGTCTGCTTGTGGATGGAAACGCCGAAGCCCCGGGTGATAAAGCCCACGATGGGGTCGCCGGGCAGCGGGCTGCAGCACTTGGCAAACTTGATGGGGGTGTTATCAAAGCCCTCCACCACCACGCCGTCGGTGGCGTGCACGCGGCTCAGGTCTACCTTGGGCAGATCCTCCACCGACTTATTTTCCTCGGCTTCGGCAGCCTTGAGCTTCTGCCACTCTTCCTTGAGCTTGGGCAGGCAGTTGGCAATGGTCATGCCGCCGTAGCCGATGGCGGCGTACAGCTCCTCGGCGTTGTTCTGGCGCATCCGGCGGGAGCAGCCGTCGATAAAGGCATCCAGCTGGTCGTCCGGGATGAGGATCATCTCCCGGCGCAGTTCCTTGGACAAGGCGTCCCGTCCCTGCTGGATATTCTCTTCCCGGCGCATCTTCTTGAACCAGTTGCGGATCTTGCTCTTGGCTTCGCTGGTGCGCACGATCTTGAGCCAATCGCGGCTGGGGCCTTTATCTGCCGGGCCCAGCAGCACCTCGATGATCTCGCCGGTAGCCACCACATGGTCAATGGGCACCATGCGGTTGTTCACCTTGCAGCCCACCATGCGGTTGCCCACCGCCGAATGGATCGCATAGGCAAAATCGATGCAGGTAGCGCCGGTGGGCAGGTTGATGACATCGCCCTTGGGGGTAAAGGCGAACACCTCCTCCGGCAGAAGGTCGCTCTTCAAGTCGTGGAGCAGATTGCCGGAATCCTCGCTCAGTCGCTGGTTTTCCAGCAGCTGGCTGACCCACGCCAGACGGTCGTCCAGCTTATCGTGGCCTTCGCGGCCTTCCTTGTACTTCCAGTGGGCGGCAACGCCGTACTCGGCCTGCTCGTCCATTTTGCGGGTGCGGATCTGCACCTCAAAGGGGATGCCCTCGTGCCCGATGACGGTGGTGTGCAGGCTCTGGTAGCCGTTGGGCTTGGGGGTGGAGATATAATCTTTAAAGCGGTTGGGCAGCGGGTGGTACATATCGTGGATGAGACCAAGGGTGCTGTAGCACTCGGCCAGAGAATCCAGAATGACTCGTACCGCGTAGATATCGTAGATCTCGTCAAAGGACTTGTTCTGCATGATGGTCTTGCGGTAGATGCCGTAGATGCTCTTGACCCGGCGCTTGATGGTGGCACCCTCGATGCCGCTTTCCACCAGACGGCGCTCGATGACGCCGGACACCTTGATCAAAAACTCCTCACCGGAGCGCTCGCTGAGCATCCGGCTGATCTCGGAGTAGCCCACAGGGTCCAGATAATGCAGGCTGCGATCCTCCAGCTCCTCCTTGACGTTCAGGATGCCAAGGCGGTTGGCGATGGGGGCGTACACCTCCATGGTTTCGCGGGCCTTATCGCGGCGCTTCTGCTCCGGCCATGCATCGCCGGTGCGCATATTGTGCAGCCGGTCGCACAGCTTGATGATCATCACACGCACGTCCCGGCTCATAGCCAGCAGCATCTTGCGCAGGTTCTCGGCCTGCAATTCTTCAATATTGGAGAACTGGATCTTGGTCAGCTTGGTCACGCCGTCCACCAGCAGCGCCACTTCCTCGCCAAAGGCGGCTTTCAGGTCGTCCAGCGTGGTGGGGGTATCCTCCACTACGTCATGCAGCAGGGCGGCGGCAATGCTCTCGGAGTCCATGCCCAGATCCAGCACCAGCCGGGCGACTGCCAACGGGTGGCAGATATAGGGCTCGCCGCTGCGGCGGCACACGCCGTTATGGGCGTTATTGGCCAGCTCGTAGGCCTTTTGGATCATCTCCATATTGTAGGCCTTGCCGCTGGCCTGAATGGCCTCGCACAGCTTTTCCCACGTTACGATCTCCGGGCGCACCTCAGAGGGCAGCGCCCCCTCCGGCGCGTCTGCCAGCAGTGCCGTAGCGGCTACGGTGGCGGTCTCCTGCACCGGCTGGTGCAGATGGGTCTTGGCAGAGTAGCCGTCCTCGTCCCGTACCGGAGCCGGGACCGGGGCAGTATTTTTCTTTCCCTCAGGCATTTATAGTTCCTCCAGACATTTCAGGATGGGGGCATCGCCAAGGTTCTTTTTGCCTGCTGTCGGCACCAGCTCCCAGAACTTTGCCCCGCCTTTTTCCGCTGCGGTGATCAGCCCCACCTGTTCCAAGGCGGCAACTGCCACCAGCGTTTTGCCGGTCTGCTCCTCCCCCAGCTTTGCACACAGGGGCTGCAGATCCTCGGCGTGCCAGCGGCGGGACTGCAGCTCCCGGTACACGGCAATGATATCCGTGCGGGCGGGGGCGATCTGTTTCTTTTGTTCATCGGTCAGGGGGGTGCCCCGGCGCAGTGCCTGCACCAGTGCAGCCTGCCGCGCCAGCTCTGCGCCCAGTCCTGCCGGGTGCAGGTCGATGATGCGGCCGGAAAGCTGCGCGCCCCGGGCGGACTCGTAGACCGAAAGGTTCAGCGCTGCGTCCACCACATCGCCCAGCGCGTAGGGCAGCTGCTCGGCGGGCATCCCGAACCAGACGGCGTACAGGCAGCTATTGCCCTGCCGCAGCCGCAGGCGGCTGTGCCGCCCCTCCGATACCGGGTATACGCCGTCCACCACGGCGCTTTGCAGCAGGAACACCGGGGTGGGGTTCTCCGCCCCGTAGGGTGCCAGCTGGTCCAGATGCCGCACGCATTCCACCGTGATACGATCCAGATGGATGGCTACATCACAGGTAAGCGGCGGGGTGTGCAGCACCGGGCACTCCCGGGCAGCCCACTCGTTCAGGCGGCGGCGCAGCTGGGGCAGGTTTTCTTCCCGGACGGAAAGTCCCGCCGCCATGGCGTGACCGCCGTAGCGCACCAGAAGGTCGGCACAGGAGCCGATGCAGGCGTGCAGGTTGAAGCCCTGCACGCTGCGCCCGCTGCCCTTGCCCTCGCCGTGCTCGTCGATGGTGACCACGATGACCGGGCGTCCGGTGCGTTCCACCAGCCGGGACGCCACGATGCCGATGACGCCGGGATGCCAGTCCCGTCCCCACAGCAGCATGATGCGGTCGTCCAGCCGCTCGGGCTGCTGTTCCAGCAGCTCTTCGGCAGCTTTGAAGATCTGCTGCTCGGTCTCCTGCCGGTGGGCATTGATCTCGTTCAGTTTGTGCGCCAGTTCCTCGGCTCTGTCCGGGTCCTCACAGAGCACCAGCTGCAAAGCGGTAACGGCGTTATCCATGCGGCCTGCCGCGTTGATGCGGGGTGCAATGGCGTAGCTGATGTTCTCGGCGGTGATGGGCTTGCCCGCAAGGCCGACTTCCTCTAAAAGTGCCCCAAAGCCGGGGCGGTCGGTCTGCTGCAGCTGCAGCAGACCGGCTTTGACTAGAGTGCGGTTCTCCCCCACCAGCGGCATCACGTCCGCCACCGTGCCCACAGCGGCAAGGTCGCCGCAGTAATCCAGCATTTCCTCCGGCGGACAGCCGTCCAGCGCGGCGCAGAGCTTGAAGGCTACGCCCGCGCCGCACAGACCCTTGAAGGGACTGTGGTCGTCCTCCCGGCGGGGGTCCACCACGGCCACCGCCTTGGGCAAAGTCTCCGGCGGCAGATGGTGGTCGGTGATGATCAGATCCATGCCCAGCGAGGCCGCAAACTCGGCTTCCTCCACGGCAGAGATGCCGTTATCCACCGTCACGATGAGGGTGCAGCCCTTGTTGTGCATGGACTGGATGGCGTTTTTAGAAAGGCCGTAGCCGTCCCCCTCGCGGCTGGGCAGCATACACTTGACAGTTGCGCCCATGCCCTTGAGGTGCTGGTACAGCAGGGCGGTGGCAGTCACGCCGTCCACATCGTAATCGCCGAAGACCGCGATGGTCTCGCCGTTGTCGATGGCCTGCCAGATGCGCTGACAGGCGGCGTCCATATCGGTCAGCAGGGCGGGGTCGGAAAGCTCCTCCTCCCCTGCCAGCAAGGTCAGCGCTTCGGCGGGGTCGGTGATGCCCCGGGCAGCAAGGATGCCCGCCAGCAGGGCGTTTTCCTTTTGCTGCGCAGCCAGCACGGCCTTATATTTTTCGTCTGACCACGGCGCTTCGTCCATGGCCTGCTCTTCCAGCTGTGCCGCTGCCTGCTCGGCAATGGCGGCGGTCAGTTCCCGCACAGCGGTGCGGTCCAGCGGTTTTTGTTCCCAAGCGCGGTAGGTCATTCAAATTCCCTCCCGGTCAGGCCGTCGTTGGCCAGCATTCCCTGCAAAGCGGCGATCTCGGAAGAAATATCCATGGCTACGTCCGAAAGCAGATTGTTATACAGGTTCTCATACGCCTGATTCAAGGTATGCAGGATGCCCGCGATATCCCGGCGGATGGTCTCGGCGTTTTCGCCCTGCTGCCCCTGCACATCGTTATAGGTGTGCAGCAGCTTGAGGGTAGTGGGGATATAATATTCCGCAAAGCGGCGGGTCTTGGGCTGGCTTTCCGGGTGTGCCTCCAGCCAGTCGCAGATGGCGGTAGTGGTCTTGTACATCGCCGCCAGTTCTTCCCGCGCCTGCGCATCCTGCATGAGCTGCTGCTCTTTTTCCAGCACGGCAGCAAAGCGGCGGGCGGTATCGAGATTGAGCGGAACATCGCCGGTTTCTGTCTTTTCCGGCTGCGGCGGCACGGCGGCAGCGGCGACCGCTTCCTTGGCGGCGCGGTAGTCCTCTGCCGTCAGGTAGAGCGTTTCAGTCTCATCATCCAGCCATGCGTTCAGCCAGCCCTTATGGATGTAGCTGCGCAGCTTTTTCAGCGCTTTTTTCTTGGTCTGGTGGGTCAGGTCGGCCAGCATCTCCACTTGCAAGCCCTTTTGCGCGTTCAGCTTTTCGGCTGCATCTGCAAGCGCCCCCAGCTTTTTGGAAGCAGAAAAGCGGCTTGCACCGGCGGCGATCATGGCACCAAAACCGCAGGCGACAAGGGTCAACACGTTTCCTGTGATCTCCAGTGCCGTCACGGCCATGGATGCGCCCGTGGTAAAAGTATAGGTTCCGCCTTCCGTGACTGTGACAATCGTATCTCCGAGCATGAGTCCGGGCATCACGGTTTCCGACGCCACGATGCAGCCAATGCCGCCCAGCCCGAAGATCACCGCAAAGGTGATGCCCACAGCCAGCAAAGTGCAACCTGCGCTATGGCGTTTTTTTGCGCTGATGCGGATACTTTCCACCGGGGTCGGCTCCGGCTTTGCGAAGATCTGCTGGAACCAGCCGGGCATCCCGGCGGAGTCGGCATCCGCAGCACCTTCGCGGAAGGGCTGCTTTGTGTCCCCATAGGGATAACCTCTGCGCCCCTGCCGGAAAGCTTTTGCGGCCTCCCCGATGCCGTAGTTGGCTGCATGAACAGCTGCCTTGCCTACATCCCACGCCCGGTCACCGATGTCCATGCCCCTGCCCTCAAAGCCGTGGGCAAAGGCATCGGTCATGGTATCGCCAAAGGCGCGCAGCTGATCTTCCAGCTCCTGCTGCACCTGCCGGCCTTCGTTATTTCGGTTATCGTTTTCACGATCGTACATTTAAATTTTCTCACCCTTCTGCCGGTGCATACCGGCTGATGATGGCGCGTGCCACCCGCAGGCCATCCACGGCGGCGCTCATAATGCCGCCCGCATATCCCGCACCCTCGCCGCAGGGGTAAAGCCCTGCCAGCTGGGTGCACACAAAGTCCTCTTCCCGCTTGAGCCGCACCGGGCTGCTGGTGCGGGTCTCAAGACCGGTGAGGATGGCGTCCGGCGCGGTGTAGCCCGCAATCTTGCGCTCGTAGGCGCGCAGACCCGCCCGCAGGGTGTCCGCCAATTCCCCGGGCAGCAGTGCGCCCAGGTCTGCGGCAGTCACGCCGCGGTCGTAGGTGGGCTGCACGCTGCCGATGCGCAGCTGCCCGCGCCCTTCCAGAAAGCTTTGCACGTTCTCTGCCGGGGCGGCGTAAGCCCCGGCGGCACGGCCGGCGGCGTAGGCTTTTGCTTCCAGCTCCCGCTGAAAAGCGATGGCGCGGCGGGGGTCGTTGGCAAAATCCGCCCCGCCTACGCTGACCACCACCGCCGCGTTGGCGTTTTTGCCGCTGCGGGCATGGTAGCTCATGCCGTTGGTCACAACGCGCTCTTCCTCACTGGCGGAAGCCACCACCTGACCGCCGGGGCACATACAGAAGGTGTATACGCACCTCTCGCCAACGTGCTGGGAGAGCTGGTACTCGCCCCGGGGCAGCGCCGGATGCCCGGCGGCTTCGTGGTACAGGCTTTTTTCGATCTCGGTTTGCAGGTGCTCGGCGCGGAAACCCACGCTGAAAGGCTTGCACTCCAGCACAAGGCCGCTGTCCATCAGCATACTGAAGGTATCCCGTGCCGAGTGTCCCACTGCAAACACCAGCGTCTCGCAGGCAAAGCTGCCATTTGTAGTAGTGATGCCCACAAGCCGGCCGTTTTTGCGCTCCAGCCCGGTAAGGGCGGTGTTGAAGTGCACCTCGCCGCCCAGAGACTCGATCTCCCTGCGGATGGAAGTGATGACGCCGCGCAGCAGGTCGGTGCCCACATGGGGCTTTTGCTTCCACGCGATCTCTGCCGGGGCACCGTGCTGCAAAAATACCTCGGTGACAAAATCACACAGTTCATCCCCGATGCGGGTGGTCAGTTTACCATCCGAGAAGGTGCCCGCGCCGCCCTCGCCGAACTGGATGTTGGCGTTGGGGTCCAGCTGACCGGTGGCGGAAAAGTGCTCCACCGCCTGCACACGGGCATCCAGCGCGGGGCCGCGTTCCAGCACGATGGGGCGGTAGCCCTGCCGTGCCAGCAGCAGGGCGGCAAACAGCCCCGCCGGGCCCAGTCCGCACACCACAGGGCGGTGCGCAAGCGGCTGGGTGCCCGCGTGCAGGGTAAAGTCTGCCCGGCGGTGCAGGGCGGCGTCCGGGCAGCGCGCCGCAAGGGCGGCTTCCTCCCCGGGCTGCCTGAGGGTGACCGCCACGGTATACACCAGCTTGGGCTGGCCGTGGCGGGCATCCACCGAAAGCTTTGCCACGCCGGTGTGCTCTACCTTGCTGCGGGGCACCCGCAGGGTGTGCAGCGCCTTTTCAAATGCCTGCGGCTCTCCTGCGGAGAGGGGCAGACGGATGTTGCGAACCAGAATCATTTGTTGTGTTATCCTTTTACTTTAGTTGCTTTCAATGCGGCACTGCAGCACATAGCTGCCCAGTGCAAAGATCTTGCCGTTGGAGGGCACATACAGCCGGCAGGCAATGTTCTGCTGGCCGGTAGCCACAGCAAAGTCCTCGGCGTCGATCTCAATGACCACCTGCTCGGGGGTCAAGGTCTCCATAGCGCCCTTGGGGCCGCAGAGGATCACGTTCATCAGCCGCTCGGTCTCCACCGTCAGCTGATAGGTAGCGGGCAGGTTGATCACCTGCACGCAGCTGGCGGGCAGGTTCATGGTCTTGGTCTCCAGCCCGGAGCAGTCAAAGCTGACCGTGATGGTGGAGATATTGTCCAGCAGATAGATATCTGTCGGCAGCTCAATGGGCATCTCATACACCTTGTTCAGGCTGAAGGTGGAAAGGTCGATGGTGCCGATGGACAAGGTGGACAGCGCATCGATCTTTTCTGCCGGGCCTGCCACCTTGAGCTGCTTGCAGCTGAGGGCGTAGCTCAGCACCGAGTTATCGAACCCGCGCGGCGCGTTGATAAAGTTCACCTTCACCGGCAGGGTCGCCATCTTGTACACCTGCAGCGTCACGTCCACGCTGCTTTCTTCCAGCGTGGTGTACTGGAACTTGATCTCCTTGCCACCGCTGGTGTAAAAGCGCAGGGGGGTGTCCAGCGTGACCGACTCGGTCAGCTCGCTGCTGTAAGACGCTTCGGCGGTGCAGGTAGCCACCTTGCTCAGCTCGCTGCTGGGGCCGGACAGGGTGACAGTCTCCTTGGAGACCTCGGTGCTGTAAAGGATATAGCCATCCGCAATGCGCAGATAGTTGGTGGTAACGGTAACGGGCAGGGTCTTTTCCTCCACCACGTCAAACACCACATCCACCGTGTTGTCGCTGCCCTCCATGGTCACGGTCACGCCGTTGAGCAGACCGTTTGCGCCGCGCACCAGCAGCCGCAGGGTCTTTTCGCCGCTGTCGCGCACGCTGGACCAATCCGGGTAGACCACAAAATCCGAGGCGCTGAGTCCGCCGATGGTGTAGCCGTCGCCGGAGAGCTTCAGGTTCACGGTCTTATCCTCGGCGCTGACGATGCTCAGGCCCCGGGAGGTGTAGGCAGCGGAATCGTAGGTGTAGTCCACCGGCACATTATAGATGGTGTTGGTGGTGCCGGGCTGGACGATGATGGTGACCACCATCCATGCAACGATGGCGCCCAGCACGGACAGTGCCAGCCGGATGCGGCGGTCATCCAGAAGATTCTTCTTTTTGTGGACGGCAGGCTTTGCGCCGTTCGTCTTGTTCGGCTGGTTGCTCATTGCTGCTCGTCCTCCCCTTTCTGGCTGATCCAGTTCCACAGCTTCTTCGCCTGCTCTGCCCAGCTGTCGGCGGTGTTCTTTTCCACCGTGGACTCCTTGGGGATCATCTCATCGATCAGGCGGGTATATAGGCTCTGGCGGTCAAAATGACGGATCAGCACACCATTTTTTGCCATAGAGATGATGCCGGTCTCCTCGCTGACCACGATGGCAATGGCGTCGGAGTTTTCCGCAATGCCAAGGCAGGCGCGGTGGCGGGTGCCCATATCCTTGCCCAGATCCAGATTGTTGGAAAGGGGCAGCACACAGCCCGCCGCCTTGATGCGGCCGTTTTCGATGATGGCAGCGCCGTCATGCAGCGGGGTGCCCTCGTAGAAGATGGTGCCCAGCACCTCCAGATTGACCGCGCTGTTCACCGGGGTGCCGGTGCGCACGATCTCGGAAAGGTTGGTATGGCGTTCCAGCACGATAAGTGCGCCGGTCTTGGTCTCGGAAAAGCGCTCGGCGGCATCGCAGATGGCAATGATGGCGCTGCGCCACGCGCCCTTCAGGCTGGGGTCGTTGTAGCGCCCTTTTACGTTGAACAGCTTGGACGCCCACTGATCGGTCTGACCCATGCGCTCCAGCGCGCGGCGGATCTCCGGCTGGAACAGCACCACAAGGGTGAGCAGACCGACCTGCAGCAGCGAGTTGAGCAGCCATGTAACGGTACGCATATTCAGGGTATTTGCCACCAGATACACGACCATGACCAGCAGCGCACCCTTGGCCAGCTGCCCGGCGCGGGTGCGGTTGATAATGCCCAGCAGCTGGTAGATCAGAAACGCGATGATGATGATATCCAGCAGATCGACAATTTTAAAGGTCTGAAAATTGGCGATGATCGCATTCAGTGTCATGAGAGTGTGTGCCCCCTTACACTGCTTCGATCAGGGCAACAGCGTGGGCGGCAATGCCCAGTCCCTCGCCGGTAAAGCCCAGATGCTCCTCCGTGGTGGCCTTTACGCTTACCGCTTCCACCGGCAGGCCGAAAGCCGCCGCCAGATTGGCGCGCATGGCCGGGATATGGGGTGCAAGCTTGGGGCGCTGGCACAGCAGGGTGGCGTCGATGTTCTCAATGCGCCAGCCGTGCTCCTTGAGGATCTGTGCCACGCGGCAGGCCAGCTTCAGGCTGTCGGCACCGGCGTACTCCGGGTCATTGTCCGGGAAATGCTGGCCGATATCCCCCAGCGCCGCTGCGCCCAGCACGGCATCCATCACCGCATGGGTCAGCACGTCTGCGTCCGAATGCCCCAGCAGACCTTTTTCAAAGGGGATCTCCACCCCGCCAAGGATCAGCTTGCGCTGCTCTACCAAACGATGTACATCATAGCCGTGTCCAATACGCATTTCAGTTTCCTTCCTTTGTGCCGGGCGGGGCAGATCCTCCCGGGTGGTGATCTTCAGGTTTGCATAGTCGCCCTGCGTCAGCTGCACCGGGCGTCCGGTCAGCTCAAACAGGCTGCAATCATCGGTAACAAGGCGGGCGCGGGTGGCGTCCAGCTCCGCCAGTGCCGCAAGATACGCTGCACGGTCAAAGCACTGGGGGGTCTGCACCGCATACAAGGTGCTGCGGTCCGGGGTCGTCTGCACCGCGCAGTCCGGGGGCACAGTCTTGCCATCGCCCCGGGCAGCGGTCTTGATGGTATCCTTTACCGGCACTGCCGGGGCTGCTGCGCCGCACCGGGCAGCTGCTTCCAGCGCCGCCGTAATGACCGCCGCGCTCACAAAAGGGCGGGCGGCATCGTGCACCGCCACCAGTTCTCCGTGCGCTGCCAGCACACCGTTTTTTGCGCTCTCGGCGCGGGTAGCCCCGCCCGCTACGATCTGCACAGGCTTTGGGCAGTCCGCCGCCTGCTGCGCCACAAAATCCCGGTTTTTGCCCGCCACCAGCACAAGCTCGGTGACCTGCGGGCACTGGGCAAAGGCGCGGATGCTGCGGTGCAGCACCGTTTCGCCCCCCAGATCAAAACTGAGCTTATCAAAGCCCATGCGGGTCGAGGAGCCCGCCGCCACCAATACTGCCGATACAGTTTTTTCCATCTCTTCCACCTACCCTGCTACTGTGCCACGCTGCGCGCCCACAGCTGCTTATAATAAACCATGTTTTATTATAGCGTATCACAGCGCAAACTTCAACCGATTTTACACAGCAAAAGTGCATCTGTGCTGCATAAAGCCCTGCGGTCTGTCCCAAAAGGATAGTTACCCCGAGCGCGCACTTTCGCTCTCTCCCTTTGGACTTAACTCCCTCAGTCAAAACCTGACGGTTTTGACAGCTCCCTCTAGGAGGGAGCCTTTGGCATAACGGCACAGTTTCCAGCTAAAGTGCAAAGTCTTTGAGGACGTCAAAGCCCCTTGGGGGAAGTTTTTTTGCTCCGGTCAACGCTCCGATAAACGCAAAAAGGGCTGCTGCACAAAAACGTGCAACAGCCCCGCAGATGCTTTGGGATAGTTTTACTTCAGGATGGGCTCGATGGCAGCAGCCAGAGCGTCCTTCTGTGCCTGTGCTTCCGCCAGATCCTTGCCCAGCGTGGTGAAGTAGGTCTTGATCTTCGGCTCGGTGCCGGAGGGACGCACCACCACGGTAGCGCCGTTTTCCAGCGTGTAGATCAGCACGTTAGCAGCGGGCAGGCCGGTCTCTTCCGGCTTCTTGTAATCGGTCACCTTGACCACCTTATGGCCTGCCAGCTCCACCGGGGGCTGGTCACGCAGCTTCTGCATAATGGAAGCCATCTTCTCCATGCCGGTCAGGCCGGGGAACTCAAAGCTGTCCACCT